>TARA_R100000654_G_scaffold21267_5_pt1 | contig 12448 bp, 20 predicted proteins | sample TARA_R100000654 | Tara Oceans TARA_R100000654 (sample SAMEA2622473) | marine metagenome | biome: marine biome (ENVO:00000447); feature: surface water layer (ENVO:00002042); material: "saline water (ENVO:00002010), including plankton (ENVO:xxxxxxxx)" | depth 5 m
GTTAGAAAATTCTGTATTAGATTTAGCAGGAGAAACAGCTCAAGCTCCAAAAGATTTAGCTGATGGTTTATTCTTTATACAATCAGCAGGATTCAAAGGTAAAGAGTCTTTAGATGCTTTAGAAGTATCAGCAAAGGGAGCAGCAATGGGAATGGGAGAAATGACAGATATAAGTAATGCTCTTACTTCTATCATGACAGGATATGCAGATGAGAACATGACAGCTGCAAGAGCAGGGGATTTATTACATGAAACACTAAAGCAGGGTAAATTTGAAGCAGGAGATTTCATGAGTAAATTAGGCTCTGTTATTCCTACAGCTGCATCATTTGGAATATCTTTTGAACAGCTTGGAGCTTCTGTTGCTACTATGTCCAAACTTTCAGGAGATGCAGCAGGAAGCCTTACAGCTGTAAATAAGTTAATGATGAGCTTAAATGCTCCAGCTGAACAGCAATCTAAAATTTTAAATCAAGTATTTGGGAGCTATGATAATCTTAGTAAATCTTTAAAATCAGATTTTGCAGGAACTTTAGGAACTATATTTGAAGCTTTAGAAGGTAATGATCAGGAACTTATTAAAGTATTTGGATCAGTAAATGCTGTAAAGGCCGCTTTTGCTACAGCAGGACTACAGGGAGAAACTTATACTGAAGTATTAGAAGGGATGAATAATTCCCTGGGTAATGTGGATGAAGGATTTGCTATAACTTCAGAAACTTCTGCTTTTAAATTTAAACAAGCTATTGCAGATTTACAGGTAGCAGGAATAAGATTAGGAGAAAGCCTGATGCCTATAGCTACAAAGATTGCAGAGAGTTTTTCAAATATGGCTAATTCTTTTTCTGGTATGAGTGAAAAGAGTAGAGAGAGAATAGTTAAGCTAGGACTTGCTTTAGTAGCTTTAGGGCCTACATTAATGATCATCTCTAAATTAATAAAAGGATTTCAGTTTGTAGTAAAAGTAGTGAGAATAGCTAGAACAGCTTTAGTAGCTGCAAGAGCTGTGATGATGGCTATGAATCCTGTAGGAGCTATTATAGCAGGAATAGTAGGAGTAGTAGCTTTACTTATTCATAACTTTCAAAAGGTTAAGCCTCATATAGTAAAAGTAATAAATTTTTTTATAGATTTATTTAATGAGAGTATGGTAGTAAGAGTAGCTATAGAGGGGATAAAGTTTGCTTTTAAATCTATTTTTGAGGCTGCTAAGTTTTACGTAGGTCAAATAGGAAATATATTTAGAGGATTAGGAAATGCTCTAGTAGATTTGTTGAATTTTAGATCTCCTAAAGAATCATTAAAAGAGATGTTTAATGATATGAAAGGCACTACAGAAAAATTTACTACTAATACTCAAAAGAATGTAAATGATATGATGGAAAGCATATCAGGGAGAAAAAAAGTAAAAATTATTTCAGAGGGAGATATAGATAGACAATTAGATAAAGCTAAAAAGAAGATAAATAATTTTGTAGATGGAATAAAGGATGCTACAGGTACAGCAGAACTTTTTACAACTGATGAAGGAGAGGTTGAAGATATAAATGTAGATATAGATGGTACTTTAAATACAGATGATATTACTTTAGATGGAGAAGATCCTGAGGTAAATGTAGAAGGAAATTTAGATACTGAAACAATGAATGAGCAACTTAGAGAAGTAGGGCAATCGGCTCAGAGTGCTTTCTCACAGATGGCTAATGCAGGAGCTGATGATAATTCTCTAGTAGATAATATAAAGGCCCAAACTAGAGAAATCATATCTGCAAAAGTAGCAGAAGCTACTGCTTCCTTTGCTGCTGATGCTTTTGGAAAATTAGGTATTTTAGGAGCTGTTTTAGCTGCTACAGCTGGGAGTGTTGTAGGAAGTTTATTTAATAGTATAATCCCCCCTTTTGCTGATGGTGGTGTAGTATCAGGGCCTACTCTTGCAATGGTGGGAGAGGGAAGAGGAACAAGCTCTATAAATCCTGAAGTAATAGCTCCCTTAGATAAATTAAAAGGAATGATTGGAGGAGGTAGAGGAGGAAAATTACATGGGAGAATAAGTGGCTCTGATATTTTACTTTCTAACGATAGAGCTGTAGGAAGTAGAAACAGAGTAGCAGGATCAGGTACAACATTTTAAACTTTAAGAGATGGCTTATAAAAAATACAGCTGTAGATTTTTTTCAGAGAACACGATAGCAGGAGTAAGTGATTTAGAATTTCAGATAGGTATTTTTAAAGAAACAGGCTCAGGAACAGCTGTAGATTTTAAATGTACTTCAGAAGGATTTACTCTTAAAATGGATGGAGGAGATGATCCTTTGAGTTCTTCTATAAAAACTACTTCTTGCGAATTTAATATGATTATAGAGGGAGCAGCACAGGAGCAGATAATAGATGATATATTAAGCGTTACTACAGGTAATGAAGATGAATTTTCAGTAAAGATTTCTATTAATCATCCTATTCATGGCTTTTGTACTTTATGGAGAGGAGTTTTATTAGGAGATTTAGTAGAAGTAGAGGATGTAGGAATAAATAATGTAGTAAAGATTCAGGCTACTGATGGCTTAGGAAGATTAAAATATAGAACTTTTGATAATACACAGCATGGAGGAACAAGAAGCATGATGTATTTAATAAAAGCCTGTTTAAGAGAAATTCCTTTAATATCTAATAATTATGGAACAGGAGATAATTTTATAGCTCATACTCCTTTTTATTATTGTAAAGCTATGGCTGGAGGATTGACAGGAGCTGATGGAGTAGATAGTACAACTTGGAGAGAAAATGTATCTCATGATCCTTTAAATCTAACAGAAATAAATACTGAAATTTTTAAAAATGATGATGGAGAATACTTTAATTATTATGATATTTTAGAGCAGGTATTAGGAGCTTTTCAATTAAGATTGATGATGCAAATGATTGATCCTGAAGTAACTTCTCCTCAAGCTATGTGGTTTCTACAATCTCCTTTTATATATCATGATTTTGCAGGTAATCAAGATACAAGTACTTTACTATTTTTTCATGGAAATAATTTAAGCTCTGAGAATGCTTTAAGCTTTAAAAATGATTTTGAAACTAAAATTGTTAATCCAAGTCAAAGGCTTTCTGGGGGTATGAATACTTTTACTCCTCCCTTATTAAATTATAAGAGTATATATAATCATAAGATTATGCAAAATATGGCTTTAGGGCCTTTAAGCTTTAATAGTTTTGAATACTCTGAGGCTAATCCTTCAAGTACAGCAGATTTAATAATGGATACTGAAAATAATAATTTTGAATATGTATTAAGAAAAGATAATGAAACTCAAGATATTCCTGGAGATATAGGATTTGCAAAGCCTAGCTTTACAAAAGTTTTAGTTACAGGAGATGTTGAGTATGTTCCTTATCATTGGTCTGCATGGGATTTTTATAATCAAAATAATATAGATGGTAGTTTTTTTGGAACAGGTTACAGGTTTTCTTTTATTAATCAATATGTAGCAGCAAGAATGGGGTTGATGATAATGAGCTTTTCAGAGTTTGTTTATGATGGAGATGAGTATCAAGATTTCAATTATTATTATTTAGGTAGTTCAAGATTTGGAATATTAACAGGATCAGTTCCATGGATAGGGCCTTCAGAAACTACAGCAGCATCTCCTATTCCTGGATTTTGGGATACTACTTATCCTACTCTATGGGAAACTACAAATATAGAAACAGGACAGCTTGTTTATCCATGGGGAACAGATATAGGAGCTGCTTCAGATTGGATTTACTGGGGTAGAAGATCAAATTTAGATTTAAATGATCATTGGCACTATTTTTCTCCTTATATAGATTTTAAAGAAGGCTTTTTAATAGGTACAGCTGATTCTTTTGCAGGATTTAATGAAGGATGGGGATTATATGCTTATGAGCAAACACTATCCTCAGGAGTTCAATCTTTTGCAATAGAATCTCCCCCTGTTCCTATAGTAGGTCATCAATCAGGATTTACTCCTGATACAGGTTTTATTAAGCATATAGATTTAATATATGGATTTAGGCAGGATATGTGGAATAATGATGGAGGAACTAATTATTATACTTGTTCTTTAGATTGGAGTAATCAGAAAGAGTTACTGCATGAAGATAGGGGAATAGGGTTTGGATATAATTTAAATAATGTAAGAGTATTTATATTAGGTAATGATAATCTAGATGATGGTTATTTTGATTATAGTATAGGAAAATTTGTTAATAATAATGGAACTCCATCAGATGCAGAAACTCAAGATCCTGAGATAATTATAGGGGATCAACCTGATTTTCATGGATTATCTGTAAATTCTAGTAATGTAGGAGTAGAAAGTGTTTACTTTGGACAATTTTTAATAAGCAATACTAATGCAGCTACTAACACAAATTCCCCCTATTATGGAGGAGAAGATGCTAAAAATTGGATTGCATCTTGGGAGAGTGATGCTTCAGGAAACTATTTAAAACTACATGAAAAAAGATGTAAGATGGAAGTAGCTCACAGATTTAAACTTGGTTTGAAATTAGATGTATCTTTTAGAGATAAATCTTACAGCTCTAATGATTGGATAATGACACAGCTTGGCTTTGCTGGATGTTATGTATGGACTTCAGGAGGTACAGAGCAGAGTTCATGGATAGATAAGCTTTTTATGGTTTCAGGAGGAGAGTTTAATGCAGGTACTATGACTTGGGATTTTGTTCTCCAAGAGTGTAATAATTTCAGCTTTAGTAATTTAGTTAATCAGAGCTATAGTAATAATAATACTGAATAAGATGAGGCCTGGAAAAAGAATAAGAGTTAAGGATAGAATGAAAACTCCTAGAAGTTTTACAGGAAGCTATTTAAATACTCAAAATAGCAAAAGATTTCTTAAAAATCATAATCCAAATATATCAGGGAGATCAAAGTTTTTAATAACAGATTTAGGAAAATCTGATCCAAGCTCTACATCAAATACAGATGCTTTTGGGATATGGCTTAGAAAAAATGCTATAACTACTTTAAAATTTACTTTTAATTCTACAGCTACTCTTACATCAGTTCCTATAAGGCCTCCAAGTGAATATGGAGGGGGAGATTATTTATTAAGAAAAGGAGATACTTTCTACATATATTGTCAATTTACTTACAGAAGTATAAAGCTTACAGCTAATGCTGATTTAATGCACAGCTCTACAATTTTATCTTTTACAAGTACAAACTTTATTAAAGGAAGAGATACTTTTAGGGATGGAGCTTTTATAATTTTTGATAATAAAGTAGTAGCAGAAAGAGTATCTAATGCTCCTCAATTAAAAAGATTTGATTTAACTAATTCAGCATATAAATCTTTAAATAGTACTCCTCTTACTTTACTTACAGGGGAAGCAGGAAAGCTTCATATCCCTTTAAATATTACTATTATTTTAATTCATGGAGGAGTAGGATCTGATGAATTAACTTCAGCTGATTTATATGTAGGTTATTTCGCTCCAAGTATTTTAAGAGGTAATTTTTGGGCCTCTATAGATAGACCTTTTTTTAGAGCTAGAAATAATCAATTATTTCAGCTTTCTCCTGGTATTTATGGAGCTGGAGCTTCTAGTGATTTTAGAAATATTCCAATAAAATCTACTTTTAATGATGCTATAGGAAGGGATTTAAAATTATATACTACAGCTAATTTTACAAGTACAGCTAATACAATTAAAATTATAATGTATTATAAAACTATAGTAATATGATGGAAGATATATATAATAGATTTTTTAGTTTTACAGGAGGTAATCTTCTAACTATAAGCTTTATATCTACTGAAACTATATTAGAAACAGCTGTAATTGGTTTGATTGGTGGTTTTGTAGGTATGTTAGCTAAAGATATATATTTAGGAATAAAAAAACTATTTAAATGAGAAAGATAAATAAATTAATTATTCATTGTTCAGCAACAAGAGAAGGAGAGGATATAGATGCAGCTACCATTAAAAGGTGGCACTTAAGGAGGGGATGGAAAGATATAGGCTATCATTTTATAATTAGATTAGATGGTACTATAGAATTAGGAAGGATGATAGATGTAGTAGGATCTCATACAAAGGGGGAGAATACTAATTCAATAGGAATATGTTATATTGGAGGAGTAGAGAATTTTAGAACTAACGGAGAATACAAAGCAAAAGATACAAGAACAGAAAAACAGAAAGCAAGTATAATAACTTTATTAAGAGCTTTAAAATTGATTTATAAAGATGCTTCAATTCATGGGCATAAAGAATATGCTAATAAAGCCTGTCCTAGTTTTGATGCAGCTAAAGAATATAAAAACTTAAAATTAAATACAAATGATGGAATTTATGATAACAAATTGGCTAGAGTTATTGATTGGCTTTATGGCCTTTATAAAAATTATAGTAAATCTAACTCCAACAGAAAAGGATAATAAGATTTTTACTTGGTTAGATAGTATCTTTGATGTTGTTATACCTAATTATAAAAAAGGAGGAGGTAAGCACTAATGAAAGATATACTTAAAAATTTAGATTTAACTCAGATTTTTAAAGATAAAGGCAATCTAAAGAGATGGAGTGCTAAAAGAACTATAGGAGGAGTAATTGTAGCTTATGCTCTTAATTCAATGAATGGAGATATTACTATAGAAGGCTTATTACTTACTTTTATAGGTGTTCTTCCTTTATGCTTATCTATGTTTGAGAATAAATGTGGGAGCTGCAAGAGATGAGTTTTAGACCAAGATTAAGCAAGTATGTTTATGATTTTATAAATAATCATAAGAGGAGTAATGTAGTAGGAATCATATCAGATACTCACTATCCTTTTGCTCATAAGGATCATCTTTCTTTTCTATATGAAACTTTTAATAAATTTCAAGTCAATAGAATAGTTCATATAGGAGATCTTATAGATGGAGCAGCTTGGAATATGTGGGAGAAAGATGCAGAAATGCCTTCAGGCTCTAAAGAGGCAGAGATGGCTCAAAAAGATGTAAATAAACTTTTTAAAACTTTTGGAGCTGGAGATTTAACCATGGGTAATCATGATCAGCTTATTTCTAGGAGGATGCTTAAACATTCTATCCCTAAAAAATTCTATAAAACTTTTGAGGAAGCGTGGAACTTCCCTAAAACTTGGAAAACTCATGATCATATAGAAATAGATAATGTTCTATATTTACATGGAACAGGAAAAAGTGGGCAAAATGCTACTCTAAGCTTTATGCAGGATTATAGGCAATCAGTAGTATCAGGGCATACTCACAGCTCAGGAGGGATAAATTACAGAGCTTCATACAAAGATTTAACTTTTGCTCTTAATGTAGGATGTCTTATTTCAAATGGATTAGCTTTTGAGTATGGAAAACATTTTAGTAAAAAGCCTACTCTTGGCTGTGGTATTGTAGTAGATGGTAAGCATGGATTTTTTATACCAATGGATCTTGGAACTAAGATTACTTATTCAAAGTAATTAACTATATCATGTTAATAACTTACTAAACAAAAATTTTTATTTATACTTAATATATTTAAAATTTGTGTAAACAAAATGCAAATATTATGAATGATAACTTAGTAAGGCCTAATTCAAAATCATATCTTGTTAATGAAATAATTAGATTAAGAGTTTTAAATAATACTCCTGTAGATTTTAAAAAAATAAAGCCTAGTAATGATATAAAAGAATGGCTCTTTACTCATTCAGGAGATGATTTATTTGATATATATAAAGAGCAATTGAGAATTTTAGGGGGTAAGTAATAAGGCTTATTCATTCTATATTTGTATATGATTAACATATATGATTTTATGGATGAGCTTTATTACTTATTAGATTCAAATAATATCTCTTTAGAAGAAAATGATGAAAGAGATAGAGCTATAAGAATCTTATTACAAACAAAAAAAAGAATGGCTACTAAAGAGATAGTAGATAAAGAAATTATAAATGTTTACAGAAAAAAAGGCATGGAGGGGATTAAAAAATACTTTGATAGGAAAGTATGTTATTTATATTATACGAATTTTATATATAATGTATTATTTTATCATTACAAAGCTGAATGGAAAAAATTAGAAAATATAATAAAAGATAAAATAGATGAGTAAAAAAAAGCCTTTAAGACCTTTGAGAGCTACAGCTAAATTTAAAGCTGATGTATTAAAAACTTTAGAGAATCAGTTTAAAATAATGAGTACAGATGAAAGGAAAGCTATTCTTAAAAAGATAGGAGTAACTAAAAAAGAAATAGAAACTTTAGATGAAAGGGGATTAATGAGAAAATTAAATGATAAATTTAGTGTAGAGATAGATAAATTTGATTTTAATAATCCTTCTGTAGATCCTAAGTTTAAAAAAGGAGCTGAGTTTATTAGCAGAAAAAATAAAAAAGATTTAAAAACAGAAATAACTAACTATAAAAATTCATAAAATGGAAAGATTAGATACAAGAGATTATAATTTACTTTTAAAAGTTTTACATCATGAGAAAATAAATTCTAAAGACAAATCAGCTTTAGATTTAGTAAAGTTAAAATTATTATATAAATTAAATAAAATTAAAGAATACTATGAATAAAGAAACATTAAAAAAAATATATGTAAAGTATCAACTTGAAAAGGATGATATATTTATACTAAAATTTGGAGGAAAAGAAAAGCCTATTATTACTAGAGCAGGTATTGAAAAAATACAGGCCAATTTAGGAGTAGAAGTGAGCTTTAAAATTGAAAGTAAATCTGATGATCATAAGAGCTGTATAATTTTGGCTACAGGCTGCATATTTAAAACTGATGAGAGAGGGCAAAAAGTTCCTAAAATTATGAATCAATCTTATGGAGAAGTATCTCCAGCTAATAATAAATCTCCTTATCCAATAGCAATCTGTGAAAAGAGAGCTTTATCAAGAGTAATAATTAAAATGGCTAATCTATTTGGATTCTATTCAGAAGATGATGCAGATGAATTTAAAAGATGAAAGAGAGAGCTAATAATATAAAATTAAGAGAAAAGTTAGATACTACTTACTTTATAACAAATAAAGATAATACAGAGAATTATTTAGTTAATTGTACTAAAGATGAATTAAATGAAATTCTTTTGGATTTTGATTTTGAAGATAATGAGTATGAAGTATTCAAATATAAATCTGATGAGTATTATATGTATTTATTAGGGGAAGATTATGATGTAAATAAAATTTACAACTAATGAAAGAAGTAGATAGATTAGTGAGAATAAGCTGCTTTTATAATAAGGTAAAATTTGCTGATTTTCATAATATGTTCTGCAATCCAAGAAATACAGATGCAAGAGCTATAGTGTATCATATATTAAATACAGAGCTTGAATTAAGTATTTATGATATTTCAGAGCTTTTCAATAAAGAAAAAGCTTATATAGATAAATTATTAAAACATCATGAATCTGAATACAATATAATAAATCATTATACTAAACAATATGAAAATACTCTTACTCAATTTAAACAATGGAATAAAACAGATTTAGATTTAGCTTATAGTATAATTAAAACTAAGCATGATCAGGATTTAGATACAAGATATGAGCAAATCTTGAATGAAAATAATAGGCTCACTTGGGAAAATGATATATTAAAAATTAAATTAAATAAAAAAAGTTATGTATAAAATAAGAGGAATAATAAAAAATAAAAAAATAGAAAATATTACTTCAAAAAAAACAGGAGATAATTTTAAAAAAATGTATGTTGTTATAGAAGAGCAAAATACAGGCTATAATAATTCTCATCAATTTGAAATTTTTGGAGAGGATAATATTAATGATAATAAAGATAATATAAAAGAAGGGAGGATGTGCGAAATAGAATTTTATATTAAATCAAATGAATGGAAAGGAAAGTACTTTACTACTCTTAATATTAAATCAATAAATTTAGAAGATGATAATTCTCCTTTTTAATAATAATAAAACAGATACAATATGGCTAAATATAGACAACTTCACACTACATTTTGGAACGATCCATTAATATTAGATTTAACTCCTGAGCAAAAGTATTTTTATATATACTTACTTACTAATCCTAATGTGAAACAATGTGGAATTTATGAGATATCACTAAGGCAAATAACTTATCATACTGGATATAATAAGGAAACAATAGAAAAGCTCTTAGATATGTTTGTAAATCTAAATAAAATAGTAATAAGTAAAAAAACAAATGAAATAGCTTTAATTAACTTTTTAAAGTATAATTATTCATCATCTCCTACAATTAAAAAATGTATAGAAAAGGATTTAGATGAAGTAAAGAATAAAGAGCTTATAAAGTATATATATAGTATAGATAGCCTAGATATAGAGTATGTAGGTAATAATAAGAATAATAATAATAATAATAAAAAAGAAAAGAATAATAATAAGAATGAGCTTCCAAACACAGAGGATTCTTTTAAAGATTATGTAAGTAAATTAGATAATAAAGAACATCATATAAATTTCTGTGATTACTGGACAGAAAAAAATTCAGCAGGAAAAATGAGGTATCAACTAGAAAAAACTTTCTCAATAGAGAAAAGGCTTCAAAGATGGGCAAGAAATCAATTTGCTACCTCTAAGAAGTCAGGGATGCCTGATTTTTATGATAAGGCTTATGCAAGTAGAATAGGCCAAGACCAAACACAGCAGAAAAAATATAGAGAGCATCTAATTTCTTTAGGATATGAGATGAAGATGGGATATGCAGGAGAAGTTCAATGGTTAAAAAGAAAATAATGGATTTAAAAAAATTACAAGTAAAAGATATTTATGATCTAGTATTAGAGGGGGAAGTAGATCCTCTTAAAGCTGTAGTAGTACTTAAAGAAATAGAAAAAAAAGCTAAAGAATATAAATCTAAAATTGATGATTTGGCTTTGGATGAAGTTTCTAAGTATGGAGCTGAAGGAGCATCAGTAGATGGTTATAATGTTAAATCAAGAGCTTCAGCTGGAAGATGGGATTTTAAACATATTAAAGATATAACAGATTTAGAAAAACAATTAAAAGAGCTTAAAGAAAAACATAAGGGAGCATATAATCAAATGCTTAGAAACTTAACTACATTAGGAGAGGGGGGAGAAGTAATAATCCCAGCTAATTATAAAGGAGGCAAAGAAATAATAGTAATAACAAAAGAAAAATGTTAAGTATTATATTCTTATGTATGATATTAGGAGCTATTTATAGATATTTTTATGTAAATGATTAAGCATAAAAAGATATATATAGATTACTTTGGCTATGATGTAGGAGATAGAATAATATGTGAGGTTTGTGAATATAATTATAATAATGGAGATGGAGTACTTAATGAAGCTGTAGAAATTCATCATATATCTCCAAGAGGTTTAGGGGGGAGTAAGCTTAAAGATTATCCTGAGAATCTCATGGCTATTTGTAGAGAGCATCATAACAAAGCAGAAAGAGATAAAGAGTTTAACAAGCTCTGTAAAATAATACACTTGAAAAAAGTAATAAAACATATAGAAGATGAGTAATAAAAAAGAAGATAGTAATATAGCTGAATACTTTTCTCAGATAGGGGAGAGAGCTGTAGTATATAATAAAAGAATTAATAAGGAGATAGAAGGCCTAGATAAATTCAATAAGGAACAAAAGAAAATAATTAAAGAGTTCTTCATTCATATAATGAGGGAGTTAGATAAATAAAATTATTTGTATCTTTACAATTCCTCTTATGAGGTTTTTGTATTGTTTCTGTTTGTGAAGGCTTATGTTCTCCTTTGGGTTGAATGTAGGCCTTTACTATTTAAAATAAAAAATAATGAGTGATATTAATATAAATGATTTACTTGAAATGGCTGGAGATAATATATATGATACAGAGTACAGCTGTAAGTTAAGTATAAGCTGTAAGGATAGTACTATTAAAATGTTTAAAGAATTAAAAGAGAAATTACATAAGATGGATATTAAAGTAAATAACTCTCAGCTCTTTGAGTATATGGTAATAGAGCTATATAATTCTAATTTAAAAAGTATAATGTAGTATGCCTTATCTACCGAGTACAACTAATTACAAATGGCTAAGGAAAATAAAAAAGGATTATAATAAATCTTATTCTAATCCTAAGTATGCAAAGCTTTATAATACAAGTAGATGGAGGAAGATGAGAGATAACTATATAATGCAGAATCCTATATGTATTATATGTAAAAAGAATAACAGGATAAGAAAGGCTGATGTAGTAGATCATATAATAGAAGTAGCTGATGGAGGTAATATGTGGGAGCTGTCCAACTTGCAGAGCTTATGTGATCCATGTCATAGAAGCAAAACATCTAAGGCTGTGCATAGAAGGTATAATAAAAAAAGAAATAATAATAATTAAAAAAAAAATTACAAGTACACTATGGGGAGGGGGGTTTATATTATACAGAATAAAAAGCTAAACA
>TARA_R100000654_G_scaffold27862_1_pt1 | contig 12421 bp, 13 predicted proteins | sample TARA_R100000654 | Tara Oceans TARA_R100000654 (sample SAMEA2622473) | marine metagenome | biome: marine biome (ENVO:00000447); feature: surface water layer (ENVO:00002042); material: "saline water (ENVO:00002010), including plankton (ENVO:xxxxxxxx)" | depth 5 m
TTGCGAAGACGAAGACGTATAACAAACACGCACCCACGCACAAAAAATTAAAAAGATTACAGGTTGCACAATGGCAGAAGTAAATTCACCATTCGCTAAAAGAATGATGGCACAAAAACTAATGATGGATAACAAGACAAATCCATTTGAGCAGAGTGAGTTTTTCCAGCCTAGTGATGCTTTAGAAGCACCTAGGGTCACAGGAATGTTATTGCCATTTTCGGCAAGAAGATTTGGTGATGAAAAAGATTTAAGATTGGCAGTGCCAGAATTGGTATCTGATTTCTTTGATGCCACTGTTGGTAATACAGGAAAAGCATTGAGAGGTGAACTTGGTGTTCCAAGTGTAAACAATCCTGCTTTCACAGGTGCTGTAGCTGACATGGGAATGAATGTCACTGGTGGAAGTTTATTAGGTTCTGCATTAACAAAGTCAGTACCAAAAAATGCTTTGTCAATGGGATTATATGGTGGTTCTAATGAAAAAACAATTTTAGAGCAATTAAAAACACTTAGATCAGATTTAAAAAATGCTAATACACAAGCAGAGAAACTAAAAATAGAAGAACAGATTACTGCCCTAAGAGGGCAGCGTGAGCAACAACTTAGTGATCTGCGAAAACAAGCAAATATAGAAAGATTTGGTTACGATCCAACTGAAACAGGAAATGTTACTAATACTTCTTACAGGATGCAACATCAACCTAGACCAGATGGTGCTAGGCTAGATGATATGACAGGTGGTGGTGAGTATTTTCCTGACGATATTTATTCAGCCAATGGATTAAGAATTTATGGAAATCCTAATAATATTTTTGATAGAGAAAGTTTTAACGTAATACAATCAGTAAAAGGTAAGCCAAACGCAGAAGTTACCATCTATAGGGCTGTTCCTAAGGATAAAAGTATTAAAACTATAAATCCAGGTGATTTTGTTACACTTAGCAAAAAATATGCAGAACTTCATGCAGGAAGTGGATATGGTCAAAGTGGCAAAGAAGCAGGTAAGATTTTATCTCAAAAGGTAAAGGTGAAAGAAATTAGGTCAGATGGGAATGATCTTAATGAATTTGGATACTTTCCAGAGTCTAATTAATGGCAAGAAAAACCATTCAGTTAGATTACACTCCTCAACCTAAACAGGAGTTATTGCACAAGTGTAAGGCTAAACAGATATTGTTTGGTGGTGCTGCTGGTGGTGGTAAGAGTCATAGTTTAAGATGGGATATCATTGCTTTTTGTTTGGAAAACCCTGGTTTAAATGCCTTTATTTTTAGAAGGTCATTACCAGAATTAGATGCCAATCATATTCAGCCTTTGAAAAAAGAATTACCGATTGAGTTAGGTAATTATAATGAGACCAGGAAGAGGTATGAGTTTTACAATGGCAGTTCTATTCAGTTTCAGTATCTGGAAAGAGATAATGATTGTGAGAGGATACAGGGTACAGAAATTCATATAGCTGGTATTGATGAAGCAGGTCAGATGAGTGCTTATCAGCTTGGTTATATTAAGAGTAGGATGAGACTGGGTGGTTTTGAACCCAAGCAGAAAGATTATTTACCAAGGCTGGTAATGACTGCTAATCCTGGTGGTCAAAGTCATAATTTTTTAAAGGCTTTGTATATTGACCCTGCACCTGCAAAAACATATTTTTATGATGTGACCATGAAAGACCCTAATAATCCAAAGGATAAGGGTTGGCTCACAATGTATATTCCTGCAAGAATGGAAGATAATGTTTATATTGATCCATCTTATGCGAGTTCTTTTAGTGGATTGCCCCATGAGTTGGCAAAGGCATTAAGAGAAGGCGATTGGGATTTAGTTGTTGGCTCTTTCTTTGGTGATATCTGGAAGAGAAACATTCATGTTGTAAGACCTTTTGAGATACCAGAATACTGGCTAAAGTTTAGGTCATTTGATTGGGGTTCAGCATCACCTTTTTCGGTAGGATGGTGGGCTGTTGCAGAAGGACATGATGACATACCAGATGGTGCTTTGATTAGGTACAGGGAATGGTATGGTGCATCTGCACCGAATAGAGGATTAAGACTGACTGCTGAAGAAGTGGCAGCAGGGATTAAGGCCAGAGAAAGACATGAAAGAATTGATTATGGGGTAGCTGATCCATCAATCTGGAAGTTTGATGGTGGTCCTTCAATCGGTGAAAGATTGTCTAAAATGGGTATTCGTATGAGAAGGGCTGATAATTCAAGGGTGAATGGATGGGATCAAGTTCGCCAGAGAATGATGGTTGATGATGACCAGAGCATGATTTATTTTTTTGAATCCTGCGTTGATACTATTCGGACATTACCTATTTTGACCCATGACAGAAACAGGGTTGAAGATATTGACACCACACAGGAAGACCATGCAGCAGATGATATTAGATATGCCTGTATGAGTAGACCTTATACAAGAAGATTAGAAGAAGAAGAAGATATTTGGAGACAGCCAACTGTTGAGGAAATGATGAGTAATCTTGACAGGGTTTCAAAGCCAAGTTTTAGGAGATTATAATTGGAAGAATATTACGACAGAGAACCCAGCGATAAGAAACTAAGGGCTGATTACTGGAATAAAGAGATTGCCAGGGCAAGAAGGTTTGAGGAAGACTGGAGAACCAGAAGTTTTGATATTGTCAGAAGATATCGAGATGATGAACCTCAAAGAGTAGAAAGAAACACAAGAATGAATATTTTTCATTCAAATGTGGATACTTTAAAATCTGCTCTGTATTTCAATACACCGAGACCAAAGGTAACCAGAAGGTTTAAAAGCAATGACCCAGCAGCAAGAACAACTGCTGTTGTTATGGAAAGAGCCTTACGATATCAGATGGACCGATATAAGTTTGACAGTGAAGTGACAAAGGCTGTTGAAGATATGCTTATTGTCGGTAGAGGTATTTTAAGGATGAGATATGAGCCAGTTGTTGTTTCTGGTGAAGTTGAAAAGATAAGGGTAAGGCAGCAGCCAATAACTGGTATTGGTGGCACTCCACAGGGTACACTGGCTGAGATTACGATTGACCGAAAGTTCTTGGATGAACAGGGCAATGAAGTTGATCCTTCTATGGTCAAGTCAGATGCTATGGGAAGTTTTATTGAAGGTGAGCCTATGGAATTTGTAGGTGAACAGTCAATTATGTGTGAATATGTCAACTGGCAGGATTTTACTTTGCAGCCTTCTAAATGCTGGTCTGATGTTCAATGGGTTTGTTTTAGGCATTTGATGACAAGAGAAGCCCTTGTTGATTATTATGGTCAAAAAGGTGAGAGAATACCTCTTAGTTATTCAAAGTCAGATGCTGATAGTTATAATACTTATGATGATTATACACAGCCAGATATGGCTGAAGTCTGGGAGATTTGGGATAAAAGAACTGGCAAGCAGATATTTGTTGCTACTGGTTTCAATGAGGTTTTGGAAGAGTTTGAAGACCCTTATAATTTAGATGCTTTTTTTCCAATGCCAGAGCCTTTATATGGTGTAAGTACAACAGATACAACATTACCAGTACAGGAAATATTGATCTACGAAGATCAGTTGACTGAACTTGATATTATTACGCAGAGAATAGGTGTATTAACAGAAGCCTTGAAAAGAAGGGGTGTTTATGATGCTTCTTTCCAGGAATTGATAAGATTATCAGATGCAGACGATAATGAGTTTATACCAGTTGATAACATGGCTATGTTACAGAATGCAGGTGGTATCGGTGGTGTTATGCAGGAAGCCCCCCTTGATAATCTCATCAAGGCATTAACTGCTTTGTATCAGTCAAGACGAATTGTGATTGACACCATTTATGAGTTAACAGGTATCTCTGACATTATGAGAGGTCAGTCAGCTTCAAGGGAAACTGCAACTGCACAGAGAATAAAAGGTCAGTTTGGTTCTATGCGTATGATAACCAGACAGAAAAGACTAGAGAGATTTCTTGATGAAATCATGGAGATGAAAGCTGAACTGATTGTAGAAAATCTAGAGCCAGATTTATTAGAAAAGATTACATCTATTCAAATCTCACCAGAAACTGTAGCTGTGATGAAGGATGATCGTTTAAGAAGTTATAGGATTTCAGTTGATACTGAGGAAAGTTCTGCAATAGATACTGCGATTGACCAACAGAGAAGAACAGATTTTTTAACAGCAATGGTGCAATTTCTTCAGAGTGTAGGGCCTCTCGTATCCTCTGGAGCATTGGGATTTGACCAGGCTAAAACTATGTTATTGTTTGCAGCTAGGTCATTTCCTGGTGCAAGAGAATTAGAAGAAACACTTGATGATTTACAGCCACCACAACCACAGGCTAATCCTGCTGATAAATTGGTTGAGGTAGAAGCTGCAAAAGTACAGGCTGACACTCAAAAGGCACAGGCTGATGCACAGGTAAAAATTGCAAAGTTAGATTTAGACAGGCAGAAAACACAGGCAGATGTAGCCTTGAAGCAACAAAAATTAGAGATTGATGCAGCTAAATTGGTTAGTGGATGATTTCAAATAGTGAAGCACTCGGTAAAATAGTATGGTTGATGGGTCACTCAAGACAGCATCATGTGTATAGAGTGCAGGATTGTTTTAGGGTGATAATACCAGCTATTGCCAGTCAGAACTTTAGAATATGGGAAGGCAAAAAACATCCTTTAGGTTTTATGACTTGGGCTTGGCTCAATGAAGAAAACCACCAGAAGTATTTAAAAGGCCAAAAGATTATTGAAAGCCATGATTTTAAAGGTGGCGATAATTTATGGCTTATAGATATTGTTTGCCCTTTTGGAGATGTAAGAAGCCTAATGTCAGAAGGCAGGAAGCATTTAACAGATTTATATGGCAAACATGTTGTTAATTTTAAAAGAACAAAAAACGGATTAATTAAAAAGGTAAGATTATAATGGGTAGTGAAAGTTCATCTCAGTCTGATGAAACCATAGAAGCACAAGAAAGATTCCAAGATCAGCAAACTGGAAATTTTGGTGGAAGTGGTACAAATGTTAGTGATCCAAGTCAATCTGTTGGGTTTTCTGATGATCCTAATATAAATAGAAGATATGCTGCTGGACAACAACTTGCATCTGAAATTGTAAGTGGTCAGACAGATAGTCCTTCTATGCCTAATGTCCAAGCAAGGCAAGTCCAAGCAGACCCGACATTTGCACAAGAGCAATTTAATATTGATGAACTTGGTTTTGATCCAAATACAGAAAGAATAGATGTAGGATTTGAATTTGAGTCTTTTCCTTTTTTGTCACAAGAAATAGAAAGACAATTAGCACTTGGAAATCGTCCAGTTTACAACCCAGATGGAACAATAGGTGGTGTTACAAGTAGGTTAGCCGATACAAGGCAAGCAGGTTTGCTGCCTATGGCACTTCAAAATCTTTTGCCAGAAGCACAAGTATTTACTGGAAGACCAGAAATTGATCCTAACCAAAGTTTCTTTCAAGATGATGGGGGTGGAGATAATAACAATCAGAATATGTTTAGAAGAAGAACAACAACAGAGATGGATACACCTCCAGTAACACCACCAGTAAGTGATGATCTTGCTTTAAATGTGTTACAAAATCCATTCTTTTTATATTCTGGTAGAGGTAATTTATTTCAGCCTTATGGCTATGCACCAAACACACTTGTTGACTTACTAGGCACAAGAAACCTAACTCAGCCATCAAGTGCAGCACCTAACCTTAATTTATTCGGCAACCCAAGGGATTTTGTATGAACATAGATATGGAAATGGCAGCAGAGAATTATAACAGTCTGTCTGAACAGGAAAAAGAAATTATAAGAGAAGCAGTGGATAGTCCACTCATGGGAGTTCTTTCAAAGGTTTTTGGTGATGAGTTTGTATCTGCTTTAGGTACATTCCAAAGACCAAGACGAAAGATGAATGCAGAGATGCAGCAACAAGTGGCAAATATGTTGATGAGATGAAAACAACATATATTTACCAAGACGGAAATCTTGTTGAAAAATCTAAGGGTGCAAAAGCAAACAGTGTGAATATCATGCGTGATATTGAGCCTTATCAGAATATCAAAGATAGAGGTTGGATAACATCAAGATCACAGCACAGAGAGTTTTTGCGTAAAAATAACTTTGTAGAAATAGGGAATGAACAAAATCATTTATTAAAATGAACGAAACACAATCACTTGATAACACTCAAGATACTGCACCAGAAAGTCCAGTATCTCAGCAGCCAGTATCAGAGACAGTAGCAGAAACACTAAGCAGAAGTCTGGCTGAATTACAACCACAGGAACAGAAAGAGGATGAAAATGTTCAGCAAGATCAAGAAAATGATAATGAAACTGATCCAGAGGTTTCAGAAGAAGACAGCAACTCTGTCGAAGATGGAGATTCTGGAGACACAGAAGAAACAGAAAGTGAAACCAGTGCAGAAGAAGAAGGGAAGACCGAAGAAAAATTAGAAGCCCCACAACACTGGTCAAAAGAAATTAAAGAAGATTTTAACCAGCTACCCCCAAAGTCTCAGCAACTATTTTTAAAGAGACACAATCAGATGGAAGCTGATTACACAAAGAAAACTCAAGCCCTGTCTAAATTTAGAAACAGACAGGAAGAGGTAACAAAGATTATTAGTCCATTCATGGGAGACTTTGAAAGGGCTGGTATAGATGAGGTCGGTGCAATAAGGCAACTTTTTGCAGCACATGATTATTTAAAAAAAGACCCCAAACAGGCAATAACTTGGTTAGCTACCAATTATGGGGTTGATTTATCAGCAGTCAATGATGACACAGCCGAGGATGATTATACTGACCCAGAAGTAAAAAACTTGAAACAGCAAGTAGCCCAGTTACAAGGATATTTACAACAACAACAAAATCAACAGATGCAAAGTGAGCAGCAGAGCACTCAATCCATGATTGACCAATTTGCAAACGAGAAAGATGAAACTGGTACTTTAAAACATCCACACTTTCCAGAAGTAAGGCAGGTGATGGGAGTTTTAATACAGTCTCAAAAGGCTAAAGACTTACCATCTGCTTATGAGATGGCTGTTTATGCAGACCCTAACTTGAGAAAGACTATGATTGATACTCAAGTTAAGAAAGCAAGTAAGAGCCAGGTAAAAACAGAAGCAGTGCAAAAAGCCAAAAAAACTCAAAGGTCAACAGTAAGAGGTAGTGCAACACCAGCAGAGCAAAAACTTCCAGGCAATCTTTCGATTAGAGAAACAATACAACAATCAATAAATCAACTACAACAAGGAAGGTAGGTAAGATATGGCAAGTCCAAATCTTTCAGAGATTGTAACAACCACTCTGCGAAACAGATCAAGACAGTTAGCAGACAATGTTAGCAATCACAATGCCCTTCTCCGTAGATTGCGTGAGAATGGTAATCAAACTACTGTAACAGGTAGAGATATTGTTCGTGAGTTGGAATATGCTGATAATGGTACAGTGCAGTTTTACTCTGGGTATGAAACCTTAGATGTATCTCCAGCAGATGTATTAAGTGCAGCAGTTTTTGACTACAAACAATTAGCTGGAAATGTAACAATTTCTGGTTTAGAGCAAATCAAGAACTCTGGCGAACAGGCAATCATTAATTTACTTGAAGCTAGAATTAATGTCTTAGAAAAGTCTATGATGAATAGTTTATCAACTTCATTATATTCTGATGGCACTGGTTCAGATGGTAAAGAGGTGGGTGGCCTTCAGCTTCTTGTCGCAGATGCTGGTACAGGAACAGTAGGTGGAATTAACAGTTCTACTTTTACATTCTTTCAGAATGTCCAAACCACAGCAACAAGTTCTGCTTTCAGTACAGCTAACGTACAGTCAGATATGAATAATATCTACTTACAATTAGTTAGAGGTGCAGATAGCCCAGACTTGATTATGGCAGGAACAAATGCTTATAAAGCATTCTTAGGTTCATTGCAGGCAATACAAAGAATTACATCAGATGATTTAGCAAACTCTGGATTTACTTCAGTGCAGTATCTAAATTCAGATGTTGTCTTTGACAGTGCTTGTGACACCAATAGAATGTATTTCTTAAATACTGATTATCTCAGACTTGAGGTAGCAGCATCAAGAAACTTTGTTCCAGGTGAAGCAAAAATGAGTGTCAACCAAGATGCAATGGTAACTCCAATGTTCTGGTCTGGCAATCTTACAGTTTCTAACAGAGCCCTCCAGGGCGTAATCCACACATAATAGAAAGGGGTAATAAAAATGGCTTATGTCACAGTAATGGGTATAGACCCAACAGAAGTTCATAGCACTCCAGAATTTATGCTTGGACAGCTAGGAGCAGTAGTAGCGAGTAACGCAACAAAAGTTTATAAATATGTTCAGTATGATACTGGTGCTGGTTCAGTCGCAGCAGCTAGTGGTAATGCAGCATATTACTATACTTTAGATGGCTATAAACTCAATCAAGTCACTTCTGATTTATCAGACTCAGTAGAGATTGGTGCAGGTATTCTGCAATCAGCACCTACTGATGGACAATATTGTTGGATACAAATAAAAGGTCCTGCAACTATGGCAGCAGCTTTGACTGCTGGTGCAGATGGTGACCCTTTAACTCCAACAGGTAGTTCTGATGGTAAATTAGATGTTTCATCAAGTGCAACAGATAATGTCTGTGCAATTGCAGGGGATATTTCAGATAAAGAAATTATCTGTACTTTCCCAGAATAATCTATCAAGGGTGGTGTAAAAGCCACCCTTACTTTCGGAGGATGTATGACAGTAAAACCACAGTTTTATGAAAGAGAATTTAACGGACAGATGAAAGATTTTGTTCGTATATCAGTTACAGGTAATCGAGATATTTTTGAAGCACCTGTAAGACCAGAGGATTTATCAAGATTTCCAGAAGAATGGGAAAACTACAAAAAATCCAAAGGTCAGAAGAAAAAAAAGGGTTCACCTCTCATTGATATACCAGGTATGTCAGAGCCAAGAAGAGTTGAACTAGAACTTGCAGAAATAGAAACAGTTGAAGATTTAGCCCTTGCAGAAATGGAAAAACTGCTTGGTTTAGGTCAGCCTTATGTTGAATTACAGAAGATTGCAAAACTAAGTATGTCTGCAAAAAAACAAGAAACAAAACCTTTAAATTTAAGTGTAACAAATGAGTCTACTAACAATATGTCAAGCAGTCAGTGATTTTACTGGGTTTGAAAGAGAAACAAGCATAATAGGCAATACTTCTCCAACAGCCAGACAATTACTTGCTTTATGTCAAAGAGAAGGCAAACAGTTGATGAGAGCCACAAACTGGGCTATCTTAACTAAAGAACATACTTTCTCAACATCAAGTGGTACATCAAGCTATGCTTTGCCAACTGATTTTGACAGATTTGTAAGCAACACTGCTTTTAATAGAACAGATAAAGAAGCTTTTACTGGGCCATTGACACCACAGCAATATCAAGAAGATCAGAATAATGCTTTGTCTTCTGGTATTACGCAAAGGTTTAGATTAAAGGCATCCAGTAATGCCTTAAAGTTTGATATTACACCGACACCAACTGCGACAGAAACAGTTGGTTTTGAGTATGTATCATCTCATTGGAATCAGAAAACAGATGGCACTTCTCAAGCAACTTTCACAGTTGATACAGACGTAGGTATTTTAGATGAATTACTCATTGAAATGGGAGTGACCTGGAGGTTTGCACAAATGCACGGATTAGATTATGCAGAGCATTTTAGACAATATCAGCTTGAGTTAAGACAAGCCATTTCAAGAGAAGGTGGCTCACCTGTTATATCACTTGATGATGCTAGAAGACTAACAGTCAGCCCATATAGCTTTAATCTTCCAGATAGTGGTTATGGTGGAGTCTAATGCTTCAAGCCTTACCATCTTCTGCTAGGTTTAGAGTTAAATCTGTATCTGTACCAGCACCATTAGGAGGGTTGAACTCAAGAGATAATCTTGATGCCATGCCACCTACTGATGCAATTGTAATGAGTAACTTTTTTCCTACTGTGGAAAAAATAACAACAAGAGAAGGATATGCTTCTTTTTGCACAGGTATAGGTTCTGGAAATGTAGAAACACTTGTCAATCATAATGCAGGTGCAAATAATCAGTTACTTGCAGTTGGCTCTGATGGCGTTTTATATCAGATAGATACTGGCAGTGCAGTGAGTAAGAAAACAGGATTATCAAATGGAAGATTTCAGACTGCTGAGTTTAATGGTAACACCTTGTTTGTTAATGGAACAGATACACCTTTTGCATGGGATGGCAGCAGTGCATCTAATCTGAGTATTACATTGTCAGACAGTACATCTGCTGACACACTCAAGGGTGTTCATGTTTATAAAAACAGAGTTTATTATTTTAAAGGCACAGATCAGAACTTTTACTTTTCTGCTTCTGTAGATACTTTTCAAGGTAACTTCACAAAGTTTCCATTAGGATTAGTTGGAACATTTGGTGGTAACCTTATACAGATTGGTACATTGACTATTGATGGTGGAGAAGGTGTTGATGATAACATTGCCTTCATTATGTCATCTGGTGAGGTACTTGTTTATTCTGGTACAAACCCAGGTTCTGCAACTGATTTTGCCTTGGTTGGTACATTTAGAATAGCAGAGCCGATTAATGAGCCTAGAGCCATTGCAAAACTCGGTGGCGATTTAGTTCTTATTACAAAAGCAGGGTACATACCTTTGTCTTTGGTTTTACGATATGATCTGATCGGCAATGAAGCCTTGGCACTAAGTGAAAAGATAAGAGGTACTGTCATCAATCAAGTCAAGCTAACTGGCTCGACAACAGGATGGCAAATACATTTGTCAGCAGATGGATCAAAACTATATTTTAATTATCCGACAGGAGATGGAACAGACCCATTTAACCAACATATATTTAACCCTATAACCAAGGCATGGTCTATATTTCAGAATATACCAGCCCATGTTTTTGCAAACTTTGCAGGCGATACTTATTTTGGAACTGCTAGTGGCAAGGTGTATAAGGTTGGAGGTACTGCTGATCTAACAGCAGCTATAGAAGCAGATATTTCATTTGCTTATAATTATTTTGGTGACAGAGGTTCTGTTAAAAGGTTTTCGTCTATAGCACCAATGCTTGAAGCATTAGGTGATATATCTTTTGATTTTGGAGTGGCAGTAGATCAACAAGCCCCTTCTGGTCTTAATTTATCACCTGGTACTTTTGCAAGTGAATTAGCAACTTGGGATGAAGCTGAATGGGATGTAGATTTATATGGTGATACAACTGGTGCAGGTATTATCCAAAAAAGAAAAGTCGTAGGAAGAATTGGAAGATCAGCATCCTTAAGAATAAAGGTATCATCTTCATCACAACAAATAAGTATTTTAAGTAGTAACTTTCATTTTATACCAGGAGGTCCATTGTAATGGCTTTTAACAGTAGTGGTACATTTTCAAGATTGTTTGATTGGACAGACGATAGGGATAATGGGATTAAAATCAGAGCAGACAGATTTGACCAGGAACTTGATGGTTTTGCAACTGGCCTAACAACTTGCATTTTAAAAGATGGTACGCAGGCAGCAACAGCCAAGATACCTTTTGCAGTAGGTTTAAGTGTCATTGATAATCAGACAATAGTCCTCGGCACAAACTCAGATATAGCTTTACAATATGATGAAACAACGAATGATAGCTTGGATATCTCTGCAAATGTAGAAGGTGCAGCCTTAAATATAACTCTGAAAGCAGACCAAGGTGATGACAATGCAGATCAGCACAAAATCAGTATTGCAGATGGTGGTACTTTAACACTTGGAAGTAAGATCAGTGGTTCATTTGTTACTTATCTTACACATACACCAAATGCAACTGTAGCAAGTTCAACAACTGCTGTAGCTGGTAATCTTACTGTAGGTGGTGATTTAACAGTATCTGGTGATGATATTTTTATGGCTACAAATACAGCAGGTAATTTATTAATAGCAGATGGCACAAATTTTAATTCAGTTGCAGTCGGTGATCTTTCAGAAATAACAAGTGTTGCTTCTAATGATGTATTAGTGGCAGTTGATACTTCTGGTGGTGGTTTGAAAAAAATTACTAGAAGTGCTTTAGTTTCTGGATTAGCAGCAGGAACAATGTCTAATATAGTAGAAGACACATCACCTCAACTCGGAGGTTCGCTTGATGTTAATGGACAGGACATTGTTTCAGTTTCAAATGGTAATATAACACTTACACCAAATGGCACTGGCCTTGTAAGGATAGATGGTAATGTTGACATTCAAACAGGTGAGATTGTTCTTAAAAATGGTGGTTCTCAATCAAACATAAAGTTTTACTGTGAATCAAGTAATGCACACTACGCACAACTTACAGCACCAGCCCATGCAGATTTTTCTGGTGACATCACAATAACATTACCTGCTACTGCTGGAACTTTA
>TARA_R100000654_G_scaffold4467_1_pt1 | contig 12408 bp, 14 predicted proteins | sample TARA_R100000654 | Tara Oceans TARA_R100000654 (sample SAMEA2622473) | marine metagenome | biome: marine biome (ENVO:00000447); feature: surface water layer (ENVO:00002042); material: "saline water (ENVO:00002010), including plankton (ENVO:xxxxxxxx)" | depth 5 m
TGTCTATATCTATGTAAAGTTTCAGTAGTATCTACTTTTTTAACTTTAAAACCATTTTCTTTTAACCATTTTTCTGCTCTAGGTTTAGTATATTTAGATTTAAGAAATAGTACACTCTGCGTCGTCAATCCTTTAGGTTTCGGTTTTGATTTTTTATCATATTTAGGAGGCATAATATTTATAATATATTATATAATAATATAATGTTTGTAGAAATTAAAAAAAGTACAAATCCTAAAAAAAAATTAATGGCGATATTTTATGACGATAATAAAAAGAAAATAAAAACAATTCATTTCGGTTCTGCTGGTATGAGTGATTTTACAATACATAAAGATAAAGAAAGAAAAAAAAGATATTTAAGTAGACACCAGAAAAGAGAAAACTGGACTATACCTATGACTGCTGGTTCTTTAAGTCGCTGGATATTATGGGATAAACCAGATTTACAAAAATCTATAAATGCATATATGAAAAGATTTAAATTAAAAAAATATTAATTATTTTTTTTACATTTTTTTATTTTTGAATATTATTTATATATAATAAGTATAAATATGTCTTACTGGAGAAACGACGAATTGGAAACCATTAAACAAACTCAAACTACTATACCTTCTGCAAATGGTTTAAATTATTCTAGTGGTGATCGTATAGAAATTAATATACCACCTACTATTCAACTATTTGACGGAAAATCTTCGTATCTAAATTTTGATGTAAAAATTAACGCTGATGAAGGTGTACCTACTCGTCTCGTATTAGACGGTGTCTGCGGTGCACAATCTTTACTGAAAAATATTCGCATATATGGAAATAATGTATTACTTGAAGAAATTTCGGGCTATAATGTTAAAGTTAATGTTCAGTACTGGTACGACGCTGACGCTTCATTAAGAAATTTACGAGCGATTAAAGAGGGTTGTTTAACTCCTACGGTTCAAAATCGTGGAGATACTGGAGGTTCAGTACCAGTTATGGTTAATACTGTATCGTGTCCTTACTATGTATCTAAAGTGGCTTCACCGCAGAATGATGAGTGGGATTTTGATGACGATAATTTAACCGCTAAAGTTTCATTACCATTACATACTGGTATTTTTGCTGAAAGTTTTCACGCTTTTCCTAATTTCCTCTTCTCTAATGGTTTAAAATTAGAAATAGACCTAGAAGACGAAGAGCGTGTAGTTAAACAATTAGAAAGTGTTAACCGTAATCGTCTAATTCATATGAACCCTATATTCTGGGGTAAAACTGACGCTGGTGGCGACTGGGACGCTGACGGCTCTACTAGCGATGAATTCTACCTCTCTTTTGATAATAATATGAATGAAGTTGCAAATGTACCATTTGTAGTTGGTGAAAGAATTAATTTCTGTGAAATTTTAAATCCTATTGGTGCAACCGCTAATGTCTCGCATTTACAAAATCCAGCAGCCGCTTATACTCTACCCCTTATTGATCGTATTGAATTAGACAATACTGTCGCTCCTCCTCGTATTAAAATTACATTTGACGATACTTATACTAATCCAGCCGCCTCTAATGATATTGAACAAGAAGACTGGTGTGTATATTCAGCCGCTCTAGATACTCAAACAAACGCTCCTAGTAGCCACGCAGCCACTAGTGATTATGATGTTTCACTTCTTATTTCTAATGTAGAAATGGTTATGCAACATATTGAACTCTCTTCAACCGCACAAAATAAAATGATTAGTGATATGAGAAATGATGGTGCATTGGAGATAGATATTCTAACTGCAACTAACTATAAACATTCTACTCTTAAAGAAAATAGATTTTTAACCCTAAATCTACCAATTTCTAATACAAAAGCGAAATCTATGATAATTGTACCGTGTGATAGTGAAGTTTATGACGATACGCAACTTATAGCGAGTATCGGTACATATGAAGTCGGTGATTTTGATGATGGTATAATCGGTAGTGGATATAATTTAGATGTTTCTTCTAATAGTTATCAAACTGGATATTCTGGAATTATGGACGAATTAAGTAGTTATCAGTTCAATATTGATGATAAACTCGTACCCAGCCGACCGATTAATGTAGCAGATATGAATAGTGGTAAAAAGGTAATGTCGCATCATCTTATTGAAGTAGAAAAATCACTTAATCAAGCCAGAATTGTACCACGCTCATTTAGAGGTTTTGTAGACAATTTCGTAATCGGTCGTGCATTCGCCCTCTATGATGGTGTAGCGGATTTAAGAAATAGAACTAATCAAGTACAGTTAACATACAATACCGACAACGATGACCCCTCCAAAAATAAATTGTTTAATTGTTTCGTATTTCATATCCGTACTATTTCTATTAAGGGTGAAAATGTTTCTGTAGAATTGTAAATTAATGGACACTTTTTAAGAATATTTTAGTGATTATATATAAAAATAGTCCACTTTTTTTATTTCGTAAATATTTAAAGTTTTTTTTATATTATATATATATATAAAACATAATGGATATTCAAAATGAAAGAATTATTAAAATTATTAAATCATATGAACAAAAGAGAGAAAGAGAAAAACAATATTATCAAGAAGTAAAAAAAAATGATCCAGAATTTATAAAAAAAAATCGTGAAAGGGCTAGAAATCATTATGCAGAAAATAAAGATAAAAGAAAAGAAAAATATGAAAATAATAAAGAATTAAATAGAATTAAAAGTTTATATAGATATTATAAAAAAAAAGATAAAGAAGAAGAATTTAAAGAAAAACACGCAGATAAATATACAATTTTATTAAATAGTACAGTAATTAATTAATCTATTTTTTTAACTATTCTTTTTAATTTATTTATATATATTAAATATATATAATATGACCTCTTATGTAGATACACAACTAATTGAATGTACACGAGCGAGTAGTGAACAAGTTAAAGTAGGTGGAGAAGGTCAAGATGAAACAACCTCATTATTTACAAATAAATTAGGTGAAAGTCTTACTCTAAATGTAGGTGATAAAGTTTCAGTAGAAAGAACATTTATAAATGGTTTAGGGTCTGGTAATTCACAAACGATACAATTTAAAGGTGGATTTATTCACCAGAAAGTAAATAAAGTTATTAAATATACGGCTATGGGTTATTTAAATGAAAATAATAATCCAGCCGTAGAACCATATAGATTAGGTTTATATAATGAAATAACTTCAATAGAATTTGAAGAAGAAATTACAGATTTAAGAGATAATGAAGTAAATTTTGTTATGGGTTATTATCTAAACGCTGGTGATAAACATAATTATATACAACTACCTCGTAGATTTCCAAGTCAATATAGTGAAAATACTGCACTAGCGTCTAATATCGCTGGTATATATAATTCAAAAGACGGTACTGTTATGGGTAATTCACAATATACAGTACAAGAAGAAAATTATGTACGAAGCGACTGGGCGTGGAGAGAAGGCGATAAAGTAGGTGGAGCAGAGGTAAATTTATTGAAACAGAGAGTAGATAATTCTAGATATGCTTTATATGTACGAGACCACGCTTTTTATGATATTGATATAGTTGGTGCTGATACATATATACATAATAGAGACGATGAAGATAGATTAAGGGTTATGTGTTATCCATACCAGAAATACAGAGAAAAAAAAACATTAACAGTTCAACAAGGATTTAATACACCAGAAAGCGTGGCTACACAATTAACAAAACAATTAAATAAAACAAATCCACCAGATATTTTTAAATTTAGAGATGGTAGCCATATAGAAAATGTATTAACAGAAACAGTAGAAGGTGAATGTTATAAACCTTTTAACTGTGCTTCTAATAATGAAATGAGTAAAACTAATTATGATAAATTTAGAGATAGAGCCGTTGCAATAGATAATGATGTTTTAAATTATATTAATTCATTCTTTTTTATGGGAGTAAAAAGACCAGAAATTTATGACGCTGGTACACTACTACCGCAGAGATTAGAAGATGGTGATACAAACCCTAATGCAGACGGATTTAAATTATTAGTAGATATACCATATGCAGATAGAAATACAGATGGTCAAATAGTATTAGATTATGAATATACACGAGAAAATTTATTATTATTTCGTGATTTATTTGACGCTGAAGCCCTTTATCCAGAATTATGGGAGCGTGTACAACAATTAGGAGATTATAGCGAATATAGTGGTAAAGCCGCCATTAATAATACTCGTTTTGTACATATGAATTATTATGGAGATAGCAATCCAGTACCACCAGCGAATATAGTACAGAGTTATTTAGGGTGCGAAAATAATGAAAATGTATTAGGAGTAAATAGAAGTAGTGGTGCTTTATTTATTGATTATATACCAGAAGACCACGATGTTTATTATGAACCAGATGATATACCACCAGATACTTTAGTATTCGGTTTCGCTAAATCATATGAACAAGGGGGTAAATGGTATTTAAGATTTAGAATACCAGATAGAAGCGATATAGGTATACCTAGTAATTTCTTTAAAGAAAGAAATGGTGGTGTAGAATACATATATGCTGGTAGAAGAATAGGTTATGACTGGTGTAGCACGGCTTACTCAACCGCTATGATTATACCATATTCAGCCTATATGTACGAAAGTTTTGAAGGGTCTGTACTACCTACTGGAGTATCAACTCATTACAGACCAGTATACAGAAGAAATGTTTTAGATTTTAATGGAGATGGTGCATTAGAAACAGATTATACTGATATTATGAAATATGCTACACAGACATATATAGGTGCTAATAATCCAATTATAAATTATGATAATATTTCTAATAGATTTCAATTAGGTCAATTTCATACTGCAAATAATATCGGTAATCAGTTTAATGCTGGAGATCCAGTAGGTACTACAAGTGGTAAACAAGTACCTATAGAGATAGATGAAGACGCTGATAAAGTCTGTTATAAAATTAATCCACGAATACAGCCATTTGGTTATTCACCTACATTTCTACCATATGTAGAAGATACGGCAATAACTTATGCTTATCCAAATACACCAGTAGCGACGAGTAATGATAGAAATATAGCACAAGCCAATAGAAATATAGAGCCATTTAAAATTTTTGACCAAAATAGTGGTATATATATTGAAGATACTGGAGTAAATGAATTAGAATGGAGTAAATCTTTCTGGGGGATTTTAGGTTTTACATATGAACAATTTAATGCAGAATTACAACCGAATAATGTATTAAATTATCGTGTAGGTGGTGAAAATTTATTGAATTTAAGATATCCAACAACCAACTGCGAAGTAGAAATAAGTGATACAAAATCATTTATTAGTAATGAATATGGTGCTAGTCAGTTTACTACACAGATACCACTACCTATGTCTGTACGAAATTATAATACTGGAGCCCCAGCAACTCTAAAATCTGGTATTAATTTATATCCATTTATTTCACAAATAACTCAATCAGTTTTAGTATCTGGACAAAATTTACCTAAATCTATGTTAAATCCATTTTATACTATTCGTAGTGATTTAATATCACAGAGTAAATATTTAGGTGGTAGAGAGAGTGGTATAATATTACCTATTATTTCTATAGTAGATAGATATGGTGCTGAAGGTGATTATTATTTCGGTACTCCAAGTGATACGAGTTTTACTATAACTAAACAGACACATATAAGTGATATTACTACAAGTATACACGATCCAGATGGTACATATGCATTGTTAAATGAAAATAGTGGTGTTATATATAAAGTAGAGAGAGCCAGAGATTTACCAATCGGTATTAGTGAACAAATATTAAAAAATATGAAAAAGAAAGATTAATTTTTTTAAAAAATTAAATAATCATAAATAAAATATTATCTATAATTATAAATAATGGCAAAAAAAAGAACAGCGGATTTAAAGAAAAAAGGTGTAGTTGTTTCACAACCAGAACCAGAACCAGTAGTAGTAGAACCAGAACCAGAACCAGAACCAGTAGCCAACAAAAGAACAAAAGGTTTAAAAGAGAAAGTTAAAAAAGAAAAACCAGAAAAACCGAAACCAGAAAAGAAAAAGAAAAAGAAAGTTAAAGTAGTTGAACCAGAACCAGAATTCGTAGAAGAAGTTATAGAATTAACTATTGATAACCCTAAATCTAAAAAACACGGTAAGAAAATTAAAAGAGTTGTAAAACAATTAAAAGAACAATTTGAATGGCTAGAATTAGATTATAATAAAGTTAGTGATAAAGATTTAGAAGATATAGATATACACGCCCAGAAAAATCCACCAGAAAGTTTAGGTATAGATTTTATGCAACAATTACTCGCTCGTGGTAGTACTGTAGAAACAGCGAAGAATAAATGGTCTGGTGTATGTAGAGATATGAAGACAGATAAAGACTTATTAGGACTTATGAAAGAAGAAGAGAAAAAAGAAGAAGTTGTCGTACAAGAATAAAAATCTATGGTATGATATTATGGATATAGAACATTTAGATAATATAGAAAAGATAATTGATTTATTAGATGATAAACCAGAATTAAAAAAAAGTATGTTATATTTTTTTATTAGATTTAATGATATGAAAAGCGAGATTGAAAATTTTGTAAAAGCAGAACCCTATAGTAGTGATAGTGAAATATCAAATGAAGAAGAATTAGAGTATGAAGTAGACGAGAAGGGATTTTATAAATTAAAATAAATTATTTCTTTCTACCCATAATTAAAATACCATTTTCATTATCTTCTTCAATAACCTTTAATTTCATTAAGGCTAGAAAACAATTTAAAAAACATATATGATCGTCAGTGCATATTTTCTCTTTATTCTTTTTTTTTTTATATATACAATTACAAAACAATTTATATAATTTAATTTGTTGTTGAAGAGATTTATTAATTCTTAATGATTGCTCAATTAATTGTATACCTTGATTATTATAACCATTAATCATTTCTAGATTATGTATTGGATATGAACTCATAAATAAATTTTTATAAAATATATTGTACGATCCGTGTTTACCTTGTTTAATCATTTTATTTATATGTATATATATATAAAATATATTTTTTTAAATAACTAATCTAATATTTTACATATAATAACACTAAAAATATGGTAATAATCTAATGTTTTACGACTATTAGTACTTAAAGACCAATTAATTTTAAAATTATTACTTCTTTAAGTAGTAAAAGTAGAATAATATTAGATTAATGGTATATTTTACCATTTAAAAGAGGTATAATAATAGATTATATGTATAATTTAAGATTATTTATCATTATAATATATAGTTCTATCTATATCTATACAATTTGTTGCACCTTTTTCAAATATAACAATAAAACTCATACCATACCATTCGTGTACCTTTAACATAACTATTTTTTTTAATCCATATCCATAGTTATTCATATCTTCAATTCTTTTTGTTGTTAAATTACCCATACCTATTAAATATGAAATGATACGAGGCTTTAAAGAAACAGATTTCTCTAATACTTTATTTATTATACTATATGGTGGATTACTACAGATAATATCTACTTCAGTATTAAACTCAAAGAAATCTTCACCTTCTAGTATTTCACTCCATAATTTATTATCATTAGGGTATTGATTATAATAATTACCACTATTTTTAAAAGGGTCATACCATATATCACTATCTTCATATTCAATAAGGTCAATATGTTTTTTAGCCAGTTTCATAGGTGTTAAAAATATATCATTCGCTTTAGTTCTATTTTTTATTTGATGACCTATTTTACTCATTATATTATATTATATATATTATTTTTTAGTATTATCCATTATACATATCATTAAAGGTTTTATATATCCTATTTTTGTAGGGTCGTCCTCCGTGCCGTCGTCGTGTCCAAACCTAAAACCTTTCTTACCCTTTCTTAAAAATCTAATTTCTACATTATCTTTTTTATAAAGATATTCGTGAAAGTATTTCGTATGTGTAGACGCTGGTAGTAAAAATACAAATAGTCCTTTACTATTATAGGCTTTCTCTACGAACTTACCGATTTTACTATCAAATAAAGGGTGAACATAACCAACTTCATTATCCCAGTCCTTATCTAATGCACTATTTTCTTCTGTATAATATTTATCTACTAAATGGTTTTTATCACTCGCACACATATCACAAGTAAAATTAAATTCTTTTGATAAATCCTCCCATATATCTTTAGGGGTTCTTAAATATTTCATTTTTTTAGAACACGAAAAAGATAAAGTCTGTTTAGATACATTCATTAATATATTATATTATATTATATATTTTTATTCTTCTTTTTTCACATAACTTTCTAGGGCTACAGATTTAGAATGACCCATTACTTTATTATCTTTTTCTAATTCTTCTTTCATATCTCCATACTTACTTGATAAATAAATCTTTCTTAACATAGTTGTACTAATAGATTTACCCATATATTTATTACTTGTCTTTATTAATAACTGCGTCAATGCATTACGAGTTAATGGATTACCAGTAGAAGTTTTAAATAAAACACCCATACCATTTACCTTAAGATAATATCTTAATAGTTTTTGTAAATCTTTATCTATATCTATTCTTAATTCTTCATATTTTCGTGCAGTTTTATATTTATTCAAAACAAAAAACATATTACCTTTTTCTAAAACTAAATAATTATTCTCTTTCTTTTCTTTTTCACTTAATTTATTATAGGCTCGTTTTGTTATAGTGGACATACCAGCGAGATCATTTCTCATAGGTAATTTTCTATAGATTGAAAATATCGTATATACTTGTAGTAATGCTTTTTCTTTTTTATTTAATTCTTTCTTCTTCTTTAATTTCATATTTCTCATTTCATTAGCCATAGTATCTAACATTTTATCTACCTCTTCTATATCTGTAAAATTTTCTTTTTGTTTATCACTAATAATACCAGATTTATTTTGTTCAGTATATTTATCATTTAATTCATCTCTAACTTTACCATATGTTTCTACTAACTTATCTATTTTATTATTTTCTTTATTTAATGTTCTAAATGAATTCAATAAAACTATAATTGCATTATAATGATTTCGTTGACTAGTAAAATGTAAATCTTTTATTTTATCTTTTACTTCTTCTGGTTTATTTAAAAATGAAAAATCTTCACTATCAAAAATCTTTCGTAATTTATTTAGGTTCGTTAAATATTGTTTTATTGTACTATCTTTAATATTAGGTCTCGCTTTTTTTATTAGTTCGGCTGGTTCTTTAATATTAATCTTCATTATTATATAATAAAGATAGATTATTTAAAAAGAATTAATTTAATTTAAAAAAAGTATAATTACTGATTATCATTTCTGGCTTTAATGACTTTATTAATCTTATCTAAATCTTTTAATTTTATATACTCTATGTCGTCGCTCTCGTCATATTTAGTGCGTGGTTCTTCATAGGTTAATATCGCCTTAAACAAATTAGGGTGATAGGCTACTTTTTTTATTTGTATATGTCTTATATTTCGTATCATTTATATATATTATATATTTTTTTTATAGATTGTTTTTCTGCATACAGCACATTCAGTTATTTTATCCAAACAATTATTACAATATTTATGACCACACGAAGAAAATTTCATAGTATCTTTATTTAATTGTTCATAACATATAGGACATTCTACAGTTTTTTTTAATTGTTCATATAATTCTTTCATTTCAGTTTCTACGAAATCTGGTAAAATTTCTTTTGTTTCACCTTCACTTTCTTTCTCTATCATATCATTTATAGTTTTCATATAACCTATATGTAATCCGTGATTTAAAGTTTCACTTGCATAAAACATAGCCCACCCTACTTTAGATTTTCTTATTAAATTTTCATATTGTCTCTCCGTCATAGTAATTGTACTCATAACTTCTTTTATATATAATATATATAAAAAAACTTTAAATTATATCCATAAAAAATAATGGACACTTTTTTAGAATATTTTATTGATTATATATAAAAATAGTCCACTAAATTATGGACGATATTTTTTTTGAATATAATATTTTTTAAATCTTATTTTCTTTTTCTTTTTTCGTTTTCTTATAATCCATATACATATTTTACAACAATATAAATTTATTATCATTTAATATTCTTTATAAATTATTTATTTAGACAAAATAACAGTCCATATGTCCGTTTTGAATGGTAGCAATTTTCTTAAGTGCAATCCACACGAAAAGAGTATGATTATCTAAGGCTAAACCTAAATCACTAGAGTAGAGTAAATCAATACCTTGATTATTAACTCTTTCACCTCGTTTCAGTTTAAAGGCTTGATAACAGAAACTTTCATTTAACTGGTTCTGTTGATTTCTACCGTGTAGAGTAGTAGTAGTAGTAGCGTCCGCTTGAAAAGGTGAATAAAATTGTTTCGGTACAAATGGTTCACTTCCAACACCTTCCGCTTTAGAAGTTTCCATAAATACTGTAGACAAATTAGTTAAATCGCTGGTATATTCACTTCTATCATTATATCTTATATTAATACTAAATTCATTTGTAGGGTCAGTTTGAGACTGGGCGAAATATTGATTTAGAAGATTTAATGCACCGTCATCTAATCCAGTTAAATCAGTATCAGCCAGACCAACAATAACCTTATCTACCATTCTACCAGCACCACCAACATTCTGTACTACTCCACCACGCCATAATTGTTCATTACCAGTTCTACGAGTAAGGCGGTAGTCTACATAACCAAATTGTAAATTACTACCTTTACCTCTGCGGTATTTATCCATAGTTTCACCGTCAAAATAAATGGTATCATAAATAAGTGAACAACCATTATCTTCAAATTCTAATTCAAATTCTCCATCGCTATCAGCGTCTTCATCATTACACATTCTTTTATTTAAAGCATCTTCAAAAGTTAATTCAATATGTATATCATCGTCAATTAGATAAAGGGGTAAATTATTACCATTAAAAATATCAAATAAATCACCTAGATATATAGAGTAAGTAGAACTCTCTTGTACTGGTCTACTTCTATCTACAATAGCAAATGGTAGTAATTCAAAATTGTCTGTATCTAGATTTCGTCCAGTATCTATAGTAATTTTATCACTCACAACACTAGGGTCTTCACCAATAGGGTATTCTGGCTGGTACGACATAAGACGAGAGGTAAGGTAATACTCACGCTCACGATTATTTTCTGGTGTTAAAAATAGACTTCTATAGCCTTGCAGTCTATTCCATTCGTCAGTTTCACAGAGGGTACGATTTCCACATTTTAAAACCGCTCGTTTGACGACTGAATTAATACCAATATTTAATGGTAAGAAATACATTCCGTCATTATTATCGTCTTGTTGTAATCTTAACTGAATTTTACTCTGGTGCGACAAAAACCCTTTACGCTGGAGTGTCCACCTACAGAAATTATCGGTGGCTACAACTGGATTTAAAATATCACTTTCAATACGCATTTCATAATTAAAAGGGATTTCACTAGCGGTGGCGAGATCTGGTGTATCGTCATCTTCTCGTGTTGCAACAACTGTACTATCTACTTTAGACATATTTATACTTATTGAATATATATATAATTGTAAAATAATATTATTAAAAAAAATAAGTCATAAAAAAAATATATATATACAGAATGGACATTAGAATTTTTAATAGAATTATTATATTTTATATAATATAAAAATGTATATTCATAAAAGTCATAGTAAAAAAGACCTTCGTGAATTGTTTAAAGAATTAGGTTATAAATTTAATTCTGCATTGAATAAAAGAGAAATTATTATACAAATAAATCAATTACTTAAGAAAAATATTAAAATAAATCCAGAAAATTCTTATAATATTAATAATTTAAATGATTTAGTTAATCATTTAACTAAACCTAATTTTAATGAAAAAATATCAATAGAAAAAAAGAAAGAAGTAATGTTAAGAGCCAAAAGAATTATTCAATTCGCTAAAAATGAATATAATTTTAATGGTTCATTTTATAAGGATATAGGTACAGTCCACACGGATACTATATTTATTTCTGCATATGGTTTTTTACCTACTGTAAGAAGAGCGTGTAATTTATATAATAAATGTATGTTTAAAGTAGATCATATTAATGCTGTAATACCAGTTAGAATACAAAAAGAATTAGAAGAAAATATAAAAGTTAAAAAAAAACAAATATATAATTTACAAATAAAGAGAGGTAAAATAATGGTATATTTTGATTAAACTACTTTTTTTAAATATTGATTTTCTATATGTACACATTTATGGTATTCGTCTCTACCTCTATCACACCTACCAGACATTTTAATAGTATACGGGCTGGAGTTATGTAGCCAGTAATATAATCCATTATTTAAACTGAATAAATAATATATTTTTAATTCTGGATTATTTTTTAATAATTG
>TARA_R100000654_G_scaffold72668_1_pt1 | contig 12404 bp, 6 predicted proteins | sample TARA_R100000654 | Tara Oceans TARA_R100000654 (sample SAMEA2622473) | marine metagenome | biome: marine biome (ENVO:00000447); feature: surface water layer (ENVO:00002042); material: "saline water (ENVO:00002010), including plankton (ENVO:xxxxxxxx)" | depth 5 m
AACTTTTAGATATAGAAGTTATAGCATTTCCATTTACATCTGTCGTATTACTATTGTTAATTATAAAATTAGCCGTAGCACAAGTAAATTCCGTAGAACCCTGTACGTTAACTATATTACCTAACCCTTGTATAGAAAAATCTTTTAATCTAGAATTTCTTTCGTTTTCGTTAATATCTTCTAATTTATCATCTATACCTGATATTAATCCAAAATATTTACCCTCTTTTTCTTTAAATTCTAATATTTTACCTTGTTGCTGATCTGTTTGTATGCCGGCATCAACAGTTGTCCAGCCTGTTGTTCCTTCATAAGATATATTTTTAAAGTTTTTTATAGCAGATGCTTCTTGATTAAATATTAATTTAATACCCGCTGGAAAGTTTTGACCATAAAACACACCTGTGTTTTCTCCATCTGCGTGATGTAAATATAATTTACCTAAATAACATGTATAATAATTCCCATTAATAGATACACCTGCTTCTGGCATAAAATCTAATCTTGAAGTCCAACCTTTTGTATCTTCGCTGTAGCTAATAGACGTATTCGTTATAGGTAAAGTTAATATATATTGATCAGAATGCAAATCATAACTACCTATAATTTGCCCTGTTTCAGCTAAAAGATTATCTCTAAAATAGCTTGACATACCGGCTTCTGATATAACTGTAATTCCATCCCCTGTTATTCTTATTACTGCTCCTCTTGCTTTATCTGTAAAATATATTCTATATCCATGAACTGCAAAAGATTCAGGATTTTTTGATATACCATAATTTCCTGCAAAAGCTACAGCTTGACCCAATACGTTTTCAGTTGCTGTTAAATTAACATTACCATCAGCATTAAATAAAGCGTCTTTATTAGCTAAAACTTTTAATACTTTATCTTCACAAAAAGCTAATATATTTGTATTTCTTGTATGTAGTTTTTGTATACTACCATATTCAGGATTTAACTCTTTGGTTATTTTTAAACCAGTATTAAATTCATTCAATTTATTTATACCACCTAATGAATTATATATACCTGAGTATATTAAAGAACTTTTTTTATTACGCTCTTTATAATCACCCTCTATTGTTGTTGAAACTTTAACCCCCGGCAGTATAGTGTCAACAAAGAGATCATCGTTAATAGTACTAGATTCAACACCATTACCCATTACATAAGCATTAAACCAATCTAAATGTTGAGGTTGTCCCCATTCATCTTTACCAAAACATTCACTTGTTTCGTAATATATATCTAATACTTCATCTTCTGGTATTGTTTCAAATACAGCTGGTGAATTACCTGCAGATGCAATATCAATATTTGAGTTTTGACTTGCATATGTTATTTGAAAAGATGTAGGAAATTTACTACTATTATATTTAACTTCAACCTTAGTTACAGAATTATCTCCATCAGCAAAAGGTAAACTATCGTCATAACCAACAACGTGTCCTGCTAAATCTGCATATGCGCCTCCAGCTGAACTACCCACAACGCTTGATTGAAAATGCTCTGTTAAGGTACTACCTATAGGTGCGCTTGAAACAACTTCAAATATGTTACCATTTTTAAAATAAAACTTAGTTACTTCTATTCTATCTTGAGAATCAGGTGCAGTAACCTGCCCTAAAAATAAAGCGTTATTTATACTAGAAGAATTACCTTGTTTAAAATCAATTTCTAATATTTCACCGTTTGCTCCCGCTAATCCTTGATTTGTAAAAAGATTATCAATTATCTGTGTAGTCTTTTTTATTTTAATAAAAAACTTACCGTCAAAAGATTCTACTGCATCTATATTTTCAGGTTTATTATTTGATATATCTAATATTTTAAATTTAAAATCATCAGGATTATTACCATAAGATAATTTAGTATTTGAGTTTAATGCTTTTTTAAGCATCATATATTGAGACTTAGCGGTTTCATCTTTTACTTTATTTATTTCATAAGAGGGAACAACTAACCAGCATGTGCCAGAATCTTCTTTGTCATTTTTAACAGTTTCAACTATTAAATTATTAAAATTATTAGAGCTAGGTTTAATATAGTATTTAAATTTTGTTAATCTTGGGTCGTTTGGAAAATTACCACCCATTATAATTTTTAAATTAGTACCTGTAGCATTGTTAGGTCTTGTATCAAACGGAACTTTTAATGTACCTGAACCCGCACCACCATCTGCTGTTATAACAGGTGTTTGTCTACCATATTTATCCTCAAAAACAACTCCTACTTCATAATCCCTACCTGTTTTTATTGTTCTAGTATCATTTATTCCAGTACCACTTCCACCTATAACCCCAGATTTTGTTTCACCATTTACAGTTATTGCGCTTGGAGAAGCAAGATCGTCTATAGTACTTCTTGGAAATGTTTCAATATTTGAAAATGTAGGGCTATAATTTTGTATATTTAAACCGTCTTGGTAATTACCAAATACTATTCTATTACCAACAACATCTACAGCTTTAGCTTTAAAAGGCACATTATCATACGCCCTTAATAATTGATCTTCAGGTATAACACTTTTTTTAACTGTTTTGTTTATAAGATAACGGTTAGTATCTGTTGGATTATTTCCTATAGCTGTATTAGCTGCTTCTGCTGTAGCTTTATCTATTGAATCATAAAGATATATATTAGTATTATTTGATTCTTTATAAATAATTTCAATGCTATCTAATGAATTGTGTGATGTATCAAACTCAAATAACTGTGCTTCTTCAATATTATTTTCCATTTGATTATTAAACCCTTCGTCTATATCGTATGAATTAACAGCGCTAGGCAAAAATACCGGCTGTGTAAAAGGTGATATTGGAGATCTTTGACCATTTTTAAAAACAAACCTATATGCAAATCTTACAAATTTATCTTCAAATATTGGAGAATTTGTTTTATTACCAGATTTAACTAGTATTCTAACACCTGGAGCTTGATCAGGTTTTTTAGTTATTAGCACAATATCTTCTTCAGTAAAATTAGTGCCGTTTATTTTACTAGTATAATTATATAAGCTTGTGCTATTTAAAGAATTAAAAAGTAAAGAATCAGGTGATATATCAATAATTTTAGGTTCAGATTTGTTATCTGTAAATATTAAAAAATTATCTAATATAGTTATTCCTGTGATTTTAGTAATATCTGTAAAATTTAATACTTTATCATTTAAACCTCTTTCATCTAATATTAAAGGTTTGTGTGTTTCAGTTGTGGGATCATATTCTATTATACCATGCACAGATGAACCTTTTATAAAAACATATATTTTATCAGTTTCTGTATTTTCAATAATACCTACACATTCTCCTCCTTGAATAGTATCAGCTACTATTTTATTACCAACTATATTCTGAGCTGTCCCCGCGTCGTCTCCTTCAGTACTGGCTATCTGAATATTAGAAGCGTCTCTATACTCGCCATCAGGGATTAGTCTCTCATCGAGGTCCTTGTTCATCTTTCCACGAAGGAAAACCTTTTTTATTTCTGGCATTTAATTAGTGTTTAATCTGCTTAGACTTGCCTCTCATTACCTGAGTAAGCTCTTTTAATTTAAGGTTAGATAATCTTAACTTAGCATTACGCATTGCTGCTCTTCTTTCTCTTCTAAATCTGTTTACTATAAATTCTGGAATATTTGCTTTTGCGGATAATATTGCATGAGCTGTGTATTTATATATTGCTTCTTCCGCAAGTTTGTGTATTTGCATTTCATTGTCAGTACCAAGTCCATCAGATATATATCTTAATGTTATGATCTTACCTGATAAATTACTACTAAAACCAAATTGGCCATTAGCTTCATCTATTATAAATACACCATTTATTTGTGTAGTTTCTGGATCTATACCAAATCTTTTACCTTCACCAAGCATTGCATTTCTGTCATTATCTGAATAAAAGTAATCATCATTTAATTCTGTTGTTGGTACATTTTTAAATCTTTCTGAAGTTATAGATGTTGAAGTAAGTAATGATTCGTTATTATCATATATATACTCTGCTGTATCATCTTGCAATATTGCTTCAGATGGTCTTGAAGTTATTTTAGATGGGTATATCACTCTTTCTAATCCATCACCATCAATCCATGATAATTGTGTATAATTAACGTAATCTTGGGGCATAGGTATTGTAAGTGATGCGCCAACTTCAACTTCTTGTATTTTTTCTATTCTTGATATATCATAACTAAATTCTTGTATTCCTCTTTTAACATGAAATAAAACATCTAGCTTTCTTGCTTTATCAATTATTTTCCCATCACCCACATATGAAACCATAAAGTTATTTATAATATCATCTAACGATATATATCTGTAGCTACCATGCTTTATATTTTTTAACTTAACCTGTATTGCTGTTCCATTAGCTGGTGCTGTTGTAAATGTAATTTTACCCGTGCTAGCACTATAAGTATATTGGTCATCATCAATTTCATTACCTGATTGAAATACTATAAATTCATTTTCTGTAGATGGCAATGGGTCAAACGTAACAGTAAATTCTGTTATAGAACCGTTACCAGTAAAATTATTAGCTACTGTGTAGTATTCTTTAGCTGTCTGTGTTATTAGTCCCATTTATTATGATTTTTCTTGTGTTATTTTTTTAGTTTCTTTTGCATCTGCTAACTGTGCTATATTAGGGTCTTTAATACTTACACCTGCATATAATAATACTTTTAATACAAGGTTTGTTTCTTCTGAAGCATGTAACTCAAAATCAGTAGATGTGCTTGCATTATATAAAGCGTTACCTGCAACAATTTGTGAACTCCACGTAACTGAATTAGGTTTTCTAACATATGTTATAGATATGTTTGATGTTATAGTTGTTGGATATACTCGTATTGCCCAATGACTTTGAGCATTAGCCCTACTTTGTATGTAAACCGGATTAGTAGTTGTAGGCGCTGTAAGTTTAGATAATTCGTACTCTAATAAATTTTTTTGATCAATTTCCTCAACAGGCGTGGTATTATTATAAATTACCGTACCTAGTTTATGAAAATCTGTAGGCAAATGAAAATGATCATTCATATATGTCATACTTGCAGACTTTTTGAATTTACTTAGTTTTTCATTTGTTATTTTTGGTAAATCAGCGTATTCAGTGTCGTTCTTTGGTAATCTACCATATTGGTTTAGATCAAAGAAATACTGCTCAAATATTTCAAGCTGTGCTTGGTTTGCAAACAGGTTAAATTCTTGCGGTGTTACATAACCACGATTTTCTTTATTAAGAATAGCTAATACTCTTTGATATACTGTATCTATGCTAACTGCCATATTTTTTTATTTATTATAATGAAAGCCACCATTACAGTGGCTATCACTATAATGAGACTTTATTTTAGTCTTTTTTCAATTGATTTGTAAACTTCTAAGCCTTCATCTGTTTTTAAGAAAGCTGTAAAAGCGGAGTAAGGATGCTCGTCAAATGGAACAGTCATAATTTTTTTATCTGTTTTTACCCATTTAAATGTTCTTTGATCATCAGATAATCTTAATATTCCAAGTTCTGATGCTTTAATAGCCATATTCCTAATATTTATATCATCGTCATTAGCTAATTCTAAGAACAGTTTAGGATTATTCCTAGCGAATAATAATAAATCTCTTTTAATCTCCTTAGAAGTCATCTTAGATACCTCAGATCCAGCTTCAGACCTTATAACAGCCTCTGCTTGATCAATATCCATTGATTTTGCAACTGTTAAAGCCTCAATTTCTAATTCTAATATATCTAAATCATCTTCTGCTTCTTGTTCTGCATCAAATTCAGCAAATATTTTCCCATTATCTGGGTGATATAGTGTCATTAATTTTTGCAGATTTTGTTTTTCTTTCGGTACAATTAATACACCGTCTTCAAAAACTATATGACCAAGTCTTGCGTCGCCTTTAAATTCATCAACGAAACAAGTTTTTTGGTTTATTGTATATTTTAATTCTCTTTCAAATCCTTTTTCTTTGTCGAACCAAAATATATTTTTACTTTTAATTGTATATGTAAGCGGTGATTTACCGTTTATGAGATAATATTGTCTATCTCTTATCTCCCATTTAGGGGCTGTTTTTGTTTTTGTTGCCATAATATAATAAGATTAAATAATAAAAATACAAGAATCCCCGGCCTAAACCGGGGTAATTCTCATATTAAATAAGGATTAGTTTAATAACATAAAGTTATTAGCACCTTGTACTACTAAACATCTTTCAGATAAATAGTGTACCTCCATTGCGTCTAAATCAGATGTAGTCGCACCACCTACAGAACCTGTAGTCCAAGATTTCATTCTTCTGTCATCAGCTTCTGAAGCTCTATATCTGACGTGAAGGAATGGTCTTTTGATGTTCTTACCTAATGTTTGATCGTAGACTGTTGATGTTCCAGCAGGTACTAATACACCTCTAATGTTAGTGAATGAACCACCTGTTGTAATATCGTTTAAGTATTTCCAGTCAGTCTTATAGAAGTCATAAGAACCTCTTCTAAAACCAGAGAAACCTAAGTTAAGCGCCATGTCCTCGCTGTTTGAGAATACACCAAATGATGTACCACCCGAACCATGAGAGTTTTGAGCTGCTAGCATGTCGTCAATGTTTAATGCAAGCGTTCTGTTTACAAATAACATATTTTCTTCAATTGCTCCTTGAGTATCTAGTTTCTTAAGAATTTCATCAAAGTCATCTAAATCTTCAGCTGCTGAGTTACCATCAACACCTGCAGTTACGTGACCTCTATCTTCTATAGCTGCAAATAAACCTTCAGTACCACCTATTCCAGTTATACTAGCTGCGCCTGAGTTTGCAACTGCTAATTCACCTTCTACCATTGACATTTCTAAGTAATCTTCGAATCTAGTTCTTGTATCACCTGCTGCCTTTAAGTACCATAAGTAACCTGATTGTCCATCTTCACCTGTAATTTCAACCCAACCTACTTGTGAAGCATCAGATCCTGAAATCTCATACTTATCTTTTAAGATGATTGGCTTGTTTGTAAACGACTTGAAAGATGGGGTTACTGCACCAACCATACCTGTAGTAGCTTTTGCAAACTCAGAACCGATAACAAATATATCACATATTTCATTGTTTGTAAAAGTATTACCTGATGTGTCAAATGCTGCCGCACCATATCTTTTAAGTGTTAAGGATTTATTATCTGCAGCAACTGCTGATACGTAAGCGTTGTCAATCTTACCAGATGTTCTACCTTTTATTTTTACTGTTTGACCTACTCTTATCGCGTGAGTATTATTAGCGTTACCATCAATTTCTGCAACTGCACCTGTTGCGATAGTAAGTTTACCTGTATATTTCAGGTGTAATCTACCTTGCTCAGACCAAATAATTTGATCAGAAGTCATAGGCATTTCTGCACCTACCATTCTTAAGAAGCTAGCGATAGATCTGTCTCCATATCTTTCAACTTCTGCTTCGTATAAATCTGGTAAGTATTGCTGCGACCAATCGTTATTACCACCTGTAAAAGATAAGTAATTTGTCGCTAATGTTTGTTTGACCGGAGCTGGAACTGCGTTCAAGTTATTCCCCGGACTTGGAGTTATTACTGCCATTTTTATTTATTTTTTTAAAGTTATTGTCTAAGTTTAATTTTTAACTTTGAACTATCATCACCAGAAATTGCTCTTATTTTTATTCCTCCGGCTTCAACTGTGCCAGTTTTACGTGGATCCATATTTATATTTTTGGATTCAGCATCTAACTGTTTTATAGCATCAGCTTTACCTTGCTCGTAAAAATGATTTGCAATTGCGTCTGCATTATCTGCAACGAAAAGAGCTTTATGATAACCTTTAGCATCTTGTAACATATTATCTTTACTAATATATTTATCTAATACGTTTAATATGTTTGCTTGTCTATCTTGAACTTCCTTAACATCTTTAACATTGTATCTGTACTTTTTATCACCTACTTTGAATTCAAAACCTTTAAATTCTTCGGTAAATATTTTTTTAGATTCATTATTAAAATGCTCAGTCTGCTTCTCTTGCAGCTTTTGCTGTTCTGATTGTTCAGAGTTGTAAGTATTGAAAAACTCAATTGCTTTTTGTTGATCGTCAGTTAACTTAGAACCCAACTTGACTTCTTCGTAATATTTGTCCTTTAATCCTTCCAAATAGCTTTTAGCTTTTGCAATTTCTTCTTTATAAGCGAGTTTTTTACGCTTAATATCTCTTGGCTCATCAACTTCTTCATCAAAATTAAAATTATCTTCAATTAAAAAATCAATTTCATCTTTTGTAAGATGCGATTTTGTTTGATTATAGTATTGATATAAAAGAGTTGAATCATCTATGTTAGAATAATCTTGATTAACTTTTACATAATCTTCTAACGTTCCACCAGTTTCATTAATAAAGTCTACTACTTTTTGAATGTTTTCTGGTAATTGTATTCCTGTATCTTGCGAAGTTTGCACAGCTTCTTCTACTTTTTCTTGTAGCTCTTGTGCCTCTTCTTGTACAGTTGTATTTTTTTCATCAGATGAAGAATCTTCAGTAATTTCTTCTAATATTACCTCTTCTTTTTCTTCTTCCTTTTCGCCTTTTCCGGCAGGCTCTTTAGGCTCCTCTTGGTTTTTTTCTTGAACCTCTTCGCTAGTTTCGGATCCGTCGCGTACAGGAATCTCATCTGTGCTTTGCTCTTGAACGGCATCTGTTTCTGTTTTAGGTGGTTTACTTAAATCCACTTTGTAAACCCCATCTTCGGATTTACCCGTGTTTTTTCCCGCTGCTTCAAGTACTTTTTCTTCCTTTTCTGCAGCAGTTGGTGTTTCGTCAACTATGACGTCTTTATTTTCTTCCATGATAAAATATTATAAAAATGTTTTGCAGTTATTTATCTAGGCTCAAACTGCTCTAAGCCAAATCCTCCTAAACTATCAAATCCAGCGGATTCAAAGTTTTTTGGTGGTTTATTATTTTTTCTTTGATCTATTAATTCAGATTGTTGAGAAGCCTGTATTTTAGTTCTTTTATCTTTTCTATCTTCTTTAAACTTCTCTTTATCTTTAATTACATTTAAATCAGCGTCTTTAAGCTGCATATTCATTTCAAATTCTTTTTGCATTAACATCATTTTTATTTCAGCTTCTTTTTCTAATTTTTGTGTATCAAGCTGTGCTTGTACTTGCGCTAATTGTGATTTACTTGCAGTTATAGCTTGTTGCTTTTGAGCATCTGCTTGTGCGGCTACCTGTGCAGCTTGTGCATTAGATTGACTTTGTAATTGAATATTTTCTTGCTGCAAGGCTCTATCTTGTTCGAATTTTTTTCTTCTTCTTAGTTTTAATAATTGATTAGCAAGTTTTAAATTTTTAATATCTCTTATATCAATTGCATCTTCTAAATTAATTTGTTCTTTTTGAAGAGATACTTGTATATTATTTTCAAGTAATTGTTTTTCTTCTTCATCAGGTGCTAATTCTAAAAATATACCAAAATCATGAAGTTGTAATTTATCCATTTCTTTTAAAGCAGATACATTTGCTTTACCTATTGCTTGTATAAAAGATTCTTTAGTTGGACTATATTCTAATACATCTGATATTCTAAGAGATATTGCTTCTGCTGTTTTTAATGTAAGATATAATCCACCTTGTAATATATGTCTTGTTGCTGTATTTGAATTTGCAGCAGCAATTTTTTGTAAACCTACTAAAGCATTCTTATCTGGTGTAGATCCATCTCTTGCCTCATTTAAACCTGTTACATCTCTCATGTTTTGTAAATAATAATTATAAGATGTTATTAAGCTTGATATTTTAGCATTAGACGCAGATGATTGTAATTCTTGCACAGGAACTCTACCGTTATTAAACTCTCCATCTTGTGTCATTGATCTTCCAATAACAGAACCGGTTTGGAAATACATATTTAATGCTTCTTGCGCATTATAGTTTGTTCCATTACCTAAATCTATTTCAGCAATACCATCAGCATCTAAATAAACACCATCTGGAACCATTCTTGATAATACTTGCTGTAGTTTTAAATGTGTTAATTGAATCATATCAGCAAATGTTGTCATTCTACTTACAAGTGATTCAACTCTTCCTTTATACATTCTAGGTGCTACTATATTATAACTAAACTGCGCTTTTACTGTATTTGACTTTGGCCTTGTCATGTTTTCAGCTAATTGCCATTTTAATAATTTATTAGTACCTATTATTTTTGCACCCTCATATATAACTTCTATAGTCCTAGCACTTTTTTCAAATCTTGATCTAGAGTCTTTAGGAGGATTAAAAGTATCATCTTTTTTAATTGCTTTAGCAGCTCCAGTTGAAGTTTGTTTTATTTTATGGACTTCATCTCTATACGTTTTGTATTCAAAATATAATACATGTGCGTAAGCATCATCTTCGGCATCCCCACCCGCATATGATTTATTATACAATTTAGCATTAGTTCCTTGACCTTCAACATCTCTTCTTACATCATCATCTGTTAAATGCGGATATTGTTTTTTAAGATCAACAACTGAAACTCTTCTTATTTCACCTACATAATATATATCATCAAAATGAGGGGATTCAGTATAAGAATAAACTAAATCAGCTGGATCAACATATTTAATATTTATGCCTTCTGAAGTTGTATATTCATTTTTAACCGCGCCCATACCCACAACAGCTATATCATAATCTAATCTCTTTTTTATTAATTCATATTTATTATGATCAAATACATTGTTTATAGCTTCTTCTTCTGCAATTTCAATTGAATCTTTATAATCTAATTGCATATGCAATTGTAAATCTTCTTGTGTTTCAGGTAAAGTATCTCTATTTGTTTTAAATAAATTTATACCAGTATTATTTTTAACTGAGTCTTTATAATCTCTAGCAATCATATCTTCAATAAGATTATTAACATAATCAGTTCTTTTTTGCACAGAAGAGGGGTCTTGTGAATATGCTTTTATATCATATGTTCTTTCAGCAATACCATTAACTACAATATCAACAAACTTTGGTATTATAGGTACTGGCTTCCAATCTAAATTTAAATATGATAAATCACCATTAACAGATAATTCATCTTTATATTTTTGTATTGATTGTTCACCTCTAGCATACAATCTTAAACGGTGAAAGTTGTCTCTATTAGCGTAGTACCTGGCTGTACCAGAATCTCTTTTAAACCATTCTGATTCAACCGCTCTTGCAATCTCTAAACCATATTTTTCACTTGCTTTTTCAGCACTTGATACTGCTTGGCTTGGGAATACGCCCCTTGGTAATATATTCATTTATTTTATTATTTTTGAAATACTTCCTTTATTATTATATTTTTTAAAACCAAAATCTAAAACTTTTGTTTGTTTTAATTGTTTTGGCTGATACAAATGTCTGTTACATGCCATTATTGCAAGACCAGAACTTATTGCGGCATCATGTTTTGTTCTATTATTTATATTAAATTTAGACCAATCGTTTAACGTTGCATTAAAATACATACTACCATAATCACCATCTTCTTGTAATCCTACATGTTTATCTATATATGATTCTATAGCTGCAGCGTGGATTTGTTTCATATCTTCAGATGAGTTAGGTATACCACCTATTTCTTTTTCAGCCGTTGATAATTTATTAATTGTTTTATCTGGTCTATTCATAGAGTAACCTCTATAGCCTCTTCTTTTTAAATAATACAACAATCTTGGTTTATTGTTTTCCGCAAGTATTGGCATTCCATAAAATACTAATGCCATCAATACATCTTCAAAAAACATTTCTGCTGTTTGCGGTCTAGCTATATATTCTAAAAAGAATGAATTAGCAGGTGCATCTTCCATACTAAATTTAGTTAACCCGTGTAAGGCTCCTTTAGAACCTCTGCCGTCTGTTGTTCCAGATATATCATAAGAGTCACATCCAAATGCTCCTATATGTTCATTACCGGGATGTTTCCTATTATTTTTTAGTATTACGTGATTTTGTAAATTTATACTAGGAACCCAAGATATATTAAATCTTCCTTTAAGATCAGGTGTAAATATTACTCGCGTATCTTTAATACCATTTTCCCATTGGAAGTTTCCTTTTGTTACAGCACCGGATGTCATTGTTCCGTCATTGTAATCTATTTGTTCGTATATTTTTTGTAAATTAAATATACTGTTTTTTGTTTCATCTCTGAATGCGTGTTCTTCTGTTCTCGGAAATTGTCTATAAAATTCATTTAATCCATCTTGATCTTCACGTAAACCATCAGCTTCGTTTTCCCAATGTTCTATTATACCAACATCGATTTTATCACCGTGGGGTCCTTCGACAGGAGCACTGGGTGTTTCGAATACAGGTAATCCATAAGAATCAATGAATCCTTCGTAGTTCCATTCCATAGGTATGAA
>TARA_R100000654_G_scaffold15673_2_pt1 | contig 12385 bp, 2 predicted proteins | sample TARA_R100000654 | Tara Oceans TARA_R100000654 (sample SAMEA2622473) | marine metagenome | biome: marine biome (ENVO:00000447); feature: surface water layer (ENVO:00002042); material: "saline water (ENVO:00002010), including plankton (ENVO:xxxxxxxx)" | depth 5 m
TACCATTACCATTACCATTTCCACTTCCACTTCCAATAAATCTATTACCACTAGGATCTGCCGTGGCAGAACTTATCATACCTATACCATCAAAACTTAAATCACCAACGTGTTGCGATATATATTCTACATCATTAAAATCTCCGTCGTCTCCTTTAATATAATTAAACCATTTACCTTCTTTTTCTAAAAACTCAAGAACAACACCTCTTTGTTTGTTAGTTATTATAGAATTAACATACCAACCATCCTTGTCTTCTAAGTTGTGATAAGTTCCGTATATATCTCCTTGTGTTAAATTATTGTGTATATCTAAGAAACTAAGATTACCGTTGTGTGTATACTCTACATATTTATTAACTTTTGACTGAGTACCTTCATAACCTAATGTTTTAAACGATTTTATTACAGAAGGCTCTGCATTTAAAACAGCTGTTATACTAGAATCATATTGATCTCCATAAAAATTATTATACAAATCACTTAAATTATGTTGATATAAACCACCATTTTTAAATGTATAATATTTTTTTGATAAACTTAAACCGTTTTCTAGTATAAATGATTTAAAACTTGTCCAACCTTTAACATCTTCACTATAACTTAAAGTATAAGTTTCTATGTCAATATTTTGAGGTGCTTCACGTAAAGATATATTATCTATTCTATAGTTAGAAATATTTGATGAAGATGTAGGTATTATAACAAAATAATCTTTTATATCATGATAGCCATATACGTTATAATTTGGATATGCAAAATCAAGTATTTCAACAACACGTTCAACATTGTCGGTTTGACCAACTGCGTGATTGTTATCTAGTTCTATTATTTGAAAACCTTTATTTATCGCGCCGTTAATGTAAAACATTTCTAAACCACCACTTCCAGATATACGAGTAATATCAAACTGTAATAAATATTTTTTATTTGCTTCTAAACGAGCTAAAGCGTTTGTTAAAGGATTTCTAAGTTGTTGTGCAGCGTAAGTATATGGGTGCTGACCAAACCAGTTTGAAGTTGGTTCATTTGTACTATTTATAAGTATACTACCATTATCCCATAATATATTTTCTTCAAAAGCTGTAGGATCAAAACCACTAAACAACCAATCATCCGCGGCGTTTACTGAACTAAAGGTTAAATAACCAGTTCTATCTTTTACACTTAAACTTTTTATACTACAAACCATAGCGCCTCCTTGAGGATAAAATATGTAACTACCATAATAATTATTCCAATTAGTAGTAGTACCAGACTGACCATTATTTACACTTAAAGTAGCATTAGAACTAGTAGTACTTATCTCTTCAAAACCATTACCAGTATCTAACTCTAAACTCCAAGGATCACCATTAGGTAAAGTTGTGTTACCGTCAAAGTTAGCTATAACTTTATAAGTACCAGGAGTATCTATATTTTCTACTAAAAAACCAGGTCTTTCTGTTGTTGCGTTAATATAACTTCTATATAAAAATTTAAAAGGACTCATACTATTAGTATAATACTCATTGCCAACTTCAAAAATTATTTCATAGCCATCGTTTGTTGGTTGAGGTGCTTCGTTAGGATTTGTGGCTTGACTTAAGTTATTTACAATAGTATAATTATTTAAAGCGTTAACGTGTCTACCCATTAACCATCTAGCATAACTAGAGCTATTAGTCCATAACGTGTTTTCATTACTATATTGAGCCTGTGGACCGTTGTTAATATTTACCTCGTTATTTTTTACATATTGAACTGGCATACTCATCGCATGATATATTGGGTTGTAAGTTCCACCACCAAAATTACCTAACCAACCTTGACTATTAACACTACCAGTGCTAGGTAGATTTATAGGTGTATTTGCTGGATAACCATTACCATTATTCCATAAAGCATAACTACCAAGATTTTTTAATACTATTTTTTCTATAATACCAGTATATTCATTAATTCTAATATGTAACTTATCATCACTAAATGTTATACTATTACTATTAATAGATCTTGAGTTTTTAATATCGCTATTTGCACTTACTTTAAATATAGCTCGCAAAGGACTAGTTGAAGTGTGGCGATATGGTAGATTTACTGTATAATCAAAATTGCCATTTTCATATGTTGGCTTGTCAACACGTATTAGTTTCATACCAACTGTAATGCTACCATCTACATTAACATGTCTATCTGTTTCTCCAAACATGCCTGTAGGAAAACCACTATCTCCATTTACAAGACCGTCTAGCGGAGCGGTTGATAAGCTAGTAGAATCAAACATACCATCAACATAAATATTTCCACTACCTGTGTCATTGTCATAAATATCTAATAAGAAATAATGATCACTCATTAAAGCATATTGATTTGTGTGATAGTTAACGTCAGCTATTATATATTGTTCTGTTGAACTAGTATTTTCTACAAGCGCATAACCATCATCTAGTAAAGAATTAAAACTAGAAGTAAGAGCTATTAAATTAGAAGTAGCTTGATCATAAGCATATGCTTGCCATACTTGCGTAGACGAGTCATAAAGAGTAGTGTCACCGTATATATTATTACCGCTAGCTGAAGGATTTATTTCTTTCCACGAAAAACCATTATCAATAACATCTATTAAATCGCTAGATATAATAGGATTATTAAAAAGATCAGCTCCACCTTCAAATAAATCAACATTTACTGGATCAGTAGTTGAAACACTTGACATGCTATAATCTACTGTTGCGATACCATCTACATTATAACTAGGAATATCAAATAGTTCAGGAACGGCAGGTGATGATGGCTGTGAATTTACAGGTAAAGACACACCAAATTTTTCTTTTACTACTCGAACTTGATACAAATGAATAGTGTTACGAGTACCATTTCCAAACTGATCATAATCATAAGGATTAAATGTAATTCTTAAATTTAATTCTTGACAAACCGTAGTTACAAAATTTCTTTTTGCTTCTGCTTGCGTTGGACTAGCTGGTAATTGATTATCTGGAATCCAGTCTTTCATTTTAACTTTAATTCTAGTTCTAACCACACCATAAACATTATGATCTCCAAAAACTTTGTAAATACCAGGATTAAAAGCTCTTGTGTTAGAGTCCATATAGCTATAATAACGATCACGATGACCACCGCCTTGAGTAGTGTAACTATTAACCCAACTTTCTAAATTACCATTACTATCTGTCCAGGTTGCGTTATCATTATTTAAAGAAACTACATCATCTATTAAATCGTTGTCTAATAAACTACTACCATCAAATAATTCTATTTTACAAGTATGAGCCCAAGGTTGATACCAAGGACTTCTATAAGCACCGTTAAGAGTATTAACGCCTGTGTTTTTATTATGAATATAATAATATGGCCAAAGATCACGAGAAGTAGCAACACCAATATTTGCCCCGTCGTTTGGTATAGGATTAGAGCTACTTACAACAAAAGTATTACCATTGTCATCTTTTATAGGATCTCCGTTTTGTATTTTACCAGTACCAGTACCAATAAAGCCAGCCCATTTATCATCAGAAGGTGGTGTGTCATTATACTGAGGACTAGAAGCATTAGCAAAACCATCAGCAGGCCCATCTCCATTTGGATCATAATCATACAAGTATTGTCTTCCTAACTCAATTATATAATCTACTTCTATAATAATACTTTCACCAGCTAAAACGCTAAGTTCACTAAAGAAATTTGTATTTGTTGGGTTTGACGGATAATCATAAAAAACTTGTTGCTCTATATCGTATTGATCACTAGGATTAAGCCCTGAAGTTGGAGCAGGGGGATTCCAATGATTAGTGTTAATACTAAATTTACCAGGAAAAGCACCATAAGCCGTATGATAAATTCCATGTCTATAGCTAAATGGCACATGATCGTTATAACCAAAAGTAATAACATCATCTGTGTTTGTGTCATCTCCAATTTGAGATCCAGTTTGTTTTTTTCCATAAGTGCCAAAACTAAATTTACCAGTAAAACCATGATCATAATCGTCAAGTAAAGTACCAATGTTTCCTCCAAAATTTGAATTACTCCATACATTACCATAACCAGAGCCCCAGTTATCAGGATGTGTTGTAGAGCCACCAGTTGTTGGTTCGTAAGGTGTAGCACCTTGAAAACTATTTCTAATAATATTATTACCACTTGCTAACCCGTCGTTTGAATCACCTATTGGACTACCATCATATGTTCTATCAAAATATAAACCTTTATCACCCGCATAGTTTCCATACATACCTCCATAAAGAGTATGTCTACCAACTTGACATTTGTTTACATTTGATGTATTAAAAGGATTCCATTGATTGTTTGCGTCAGTAGCAAACCAGCTTGCTACATCTTTAACACTATTATCTCCAAGTTTGGTTTGATAAATAACAGGCCTACGAATATGAATATCAAAAAAGTTAGGCGAGGTAGTATCAATATATATTATATCTTGTTCAAATCCAGCTGGAATACCTGGATCACCTGGAAGTCCAGATCCTGGTGGTAAAAAAGAACCGCTATTATCTGCTTGTTGAAAATAACCCTGTGATATTGGTTCGTATTCATAAATAGTTACCGCGGTATCTAAATCTGAATTTGTAATTTCTTCAGGAGAGTTATCTAAATCATAAGGCCAAGTTGTATTTGTAGCATTATTAAAATTAGGATTTGCTATTAACTCGGGATTATTGTTACTAGAAGCAGAAGATAACGTACCATAATCTAAAAATGAATTTCTAATAATATTATAACCTAATTCAACAAGAGTAGTTAAAGTAATATTATAATCATCATTATAACTATCATATGTACCTAGTATTACATCATAGCTTGATAAATGATCTCTAAACCAGTCTTTCATACCTTGATTAGATATAGGTGTTATACCATCTTTTGATAATCTTAAAACAGCACCTCTAGCTTTATCTGTAAAGTAAGCTCTATATGATTCACTGGCAAAAGACTCTGGGTTTTGTGATATACCATAGTTACCAACAAAAGGTGTAGCATCACCTAACACTTTTGAAGAAGATATAAGTTGAGGATTACCATCAGCATTAAATAAAGCGTCTTTATTAGAAACTATACTTACAACTCTATCTTCACAAAAAGCTACTAAACTAATTCTTCTTTGAAAAAGTTTTTGTATACCACCGTACGTTGGATTTAAATCTTTTGTAATTTTTTCACCAATTATAAATTGATTTAAATTATTAGTGCTAGATATAGAATTATATATACCAGAATATATTAAACCATTTTTTCTATTTTCTTCTACATAAGGCTCGTTTAATACAGCAGAGGCTCTAGCTCCATTAATAATTTGCATTTTATTAAACTGATCTCTAATTCTGTTAGATTCTATACCGTTACCAAAACTAAAACAATTATACCAACTTAATCCAAAATCAAAATCTCTTTCTGGAATATGTTTAACTGTTAAAGAAGTAACATAATTACCCCCACCAGGAAAACTTGCTAAACCTCCAACGGCAAGTGATCTCATAAACGTATAGCTACCATCATGCCTAATTATTTGTATACTAGGTCCTTCTACTCCATCGCCGTAATTAATAGCGCTACCACTAAGATTTGTTTCATTTAAACCAGGAGAAAGCCCCATATTAAAAGTTTGATTACTAGCGTTAAAACTAAGACTACTTATATTACATTCTTCTATATCTATAGTTCCAAACAAAGCACCTGGAATACCAGGCACAACAACTCTACTACCTATTGGAGCATATAATTCTATATTTTCTGCATTTAATTTAGTAGGTATAGCGTTACTTGCTTCATAATAAACTTCTAAATCTTTATTTTCTCTTGGCTCTGTTTCCCATATAGCAGGATTATTAGATACTCTACCTCTAGTTATACCAGGCGTATAGTTTAAAAATTCCATTCTAGCACTTCCGTTTTCAGCAACTATACCAGAACCACCTGAATTAGCATCAACTGGATTATAAGTTTGGTTTCTAGGATCTAAAGGATTACCATTTTCATCTTCTAATTCTAATATATATACAATACGTCGATTACTTGCTTTACCAAACTGTTTAATTTTTGTTTCTAAATCACTTCTTTTACTAGCTTCATCACTATCGCCGTTTTCTTTTGCGATAGCCCAAGCAACTGCAGCTTCTTCAACACTATCACCTGCTGCTTTTAAATTTATTTCTTCAGAAAAATCTCTAGCTTCATCAAAAGTAGAGGGTAATGTATAAGAAATTCTTTTAACATACCTTCTTTTCCAAGGTGTGTGATTGTATATATATTTTTTAGTAACACTTCTTATAGTATAAAAAACTTCATCTGGGTCGTCTGAAAATTTAAACTTTGAATATGGAATGTTTAACTGATCAATAAATTTTTGTATGTTACCATCTGGATCTCCATTAATGTTTTTTGTAGGATTCCACTGGTCTTCGTGTAAGCTTTGATAAGAAGCGTTATAACCAACGTCTCTAGTTCCTTGTAAAGTAGAATCTCCACCAGGATTACTAGTACTCTCACACTCTATAACTTGTGGTGAGTCCCAATCAGGAGTTCTTTTAAACTCCCAACCGTTACTTAAACCAAATTTTCTACTTTTTGTAAACACGCCACCGCCATGTATACCTTGTAAATATGCACCTAAACAATTAGGTCCTGTTAACTCTGCGTTTGTAAGATCTAAATTATCAGAAACTAAGTCTTCACCAGGACCTAAAAAAGATAAATGCATAAACACTCTATTTACAGGTGCGCCAGCTGTTAAAGAAACAGTGTAAGGATTATCTGTAATTACGTTACCCCCACCATTACTAACAACACTAACTTTTCTAAAAGTTTTATTACCAATACCGCCAAGTGCCGCTAAAGTATATATATGCTCGTATGTTGAAGTAAAAATACCTTCCATACTATTAACTATCATTGTTGGATCAAAAGTTACATCACCACTCAGACCACCATAGCTTGAGGCATTAGAACCTATTATCGCAGGTACGATTCTATCATCCCAATCAGACCAATCAGGTGAACTTGTAACGTAAGGATGGTTAGCATTTAAGTGAACGTGTCTAGCGGCGTTTGAAAATACTTGACCATTATAATTACTAGGTTTACTTTGAAATTCTTTAACTTCATAACCAACTGAAGAATCTTTAGCAAAAGGCTCCCATCTCCAATCAGGATATTGAGGTAAAGGAGCAATACCACTCGAATCTGTTTGCGAAGACCAAGTACCACTAGTATAACCAACATTAGCTGCTTGTACTCTTGTTATAAAACTTTCACTTAGCTCTGGATATGAACTAAGATTACCATTTAATGGATTTAATTCATAATCCATTGGTATATATTGTTGTGTATTACCAGGCAAGCCAGCAACAGCATATTCAAAATAATTTTTATTAGAATCTAAGCTAGATGTATTGTCAGTATTCATCCATCTAGCAAAATTATATTTCGTGGCTATAGATACTCCACCAACAGATTTAGCACCTACAGATTGTCCACGCACAATATCTATAGCATATCTAGCATATTTTGTATCTTGACTTCCTTGTCCAGCGGCAAAATACATATTGTCAATAAAGAAAGCGTCAGATGGACCTCCACTTGGGTGGCAATGGTTGTATAAAGGTTGCCACTTAAAAGCTTTATTAGCTGCTGTATTAGTAGGACCTGCAGCATGTGCATGAGTACTTCCTAATATTCTACCATTAATTGTAGCAGCCGCCGCATCATTGTATTCATTTATATTAGGATCTACGTTTACTATTCTACCTACTTCGTTATATTCTAAAGCTCCAGACGTATTTACACTATCATCATCGTATTTGTCTAACCAATATTTCATTTTAGCATCTGCAAGCGTTGAGTAATTTCCTGTAATTTCTTCTGTAATTTCTCTTACTTCATCAACAACATAATCAAATGCTATTTTTACAAAAAATCTACCTGCAAACTGATCTAACTCTTTTCTTTGTTTTCTAAAAACATTAAAAACAACTTCAGTATCAATAGCTCCAGAGCCATTGTCAGCTAAAGCGGCATCTGAACTTGTTATTCTTTTTCTAAGTTTAACACGGAATTTATCATTAGTACTATCAGTAACTATAGATGAAATTCTATAATCTTCTGAATATTCTTTTGTATTATCTGTATTAACCCTATACCAAGAAACAAACATGTCTTGTGTGTTAGCTGTTTTTGAATCTTCAGTAAAAGGCATAGGACCAAAAACACCACCAGGCTGACCTAAAGCTAAATCTTGAAACGCTAGTCTATCTAAAACTATATCAATAGTTTCATTTATAATACTATAATCACCAGGCTCGTTAAATATGGCAGTTAATTTTCCAGTAGAATCTTCTTGTATAGAAGCTAAACTATTAAATTCAAAAGCAATAGACTCTGGAGCTTCATTTTGAATATCAATTATTTTAAATTTATTATTTAAAGGAAACTGTCCGTCTTTTTGAGCAGTTATTATTGTTTTTAATATTATATGATCTTCTATATCAAGTTTACTTCTATCTGAAGAGAAAAATGAAATCCAAATATGATCTGGTGGTATATTTCTATCTTGATCATCTTGTGACGTAGGTATATAAGCTTTATCCATTATAAGATTATAGTACTCTGTAGAAGTTTCTTTAATATAAAACTTAAAATAACTAGCCCAACTTGGATAAGTAGAAGCTATAGATGCTTTTAAAGCTAAGCTAGAACTTGCATTACCTAAAGAACCAGATTTAGACCAAGGAACTCTAACGCCAGCGTTTTCAGAAGTAAAAACTGGTGTTTCTCTACCATATTCATCTCCAAAAACAATACCTACTTGATAATTTCTTAAAGATTTTATAGATTTTTGTGGAGAAAAATTAAAATCTACAACAGGAAAACTAATCTCTCTATCTTCATAATCTGCTTCTATTTGTATAGAATATAAATCATTACCATTACTATCGAGATCCATATTATAACCTTGCGTGTAATTACCATAAACTAATCTATTACCAGTTATTTCTTGTGCTAAAGCTTTTCTAGGAACAGTGTCAAACACTCTTATAAACTGATTTTCAGGTAAAGCCGCGTATATATTTTCTGTACTTAAAATATAATTACCTTTATAATTTGAAGTAAAACCTGCTTTACCTTCGTTATAACCAGGTGACTCCCAATAATTATTATCACTACCGTCTTTTTTATTTAACCTTGCTATAGAATATATAACAGGTGAGTTTTCTTGTTTATATAATATTTCTATTTCAATAACACCTCTTGGTATATCAGGTGGTATAAAATTATATATACTAATGCTATCTATTTTATTAGTCATAGTAGCATTAAAAGGCTCAGTTATACTAAAACTATTATAACTATTGTATTGAATAAAACTTTGACCAGTTTTTCTATGTGGATTTGTTACGTACTCAGGATTAAAAACAACGTTTGAAAAAGGACCAAACGCAGAGTACTCGTTGTCTTGATATTTATATCTAAAAGCAAATCTTGAAAATTCTTTTTCAAAAAGACTTGTTTTATCACTATAACTAGCATCTGATGATTTTGTAAAATTAGGTATTGCAACAGGTGCGTTTGTAGGTTTCTTTTTTATTACTGTAATATCTTCTTCTTCAATATCACCTAAATTATCGCCTAAAACTACTAGTTGAGTATGTGTTGCTAAATCTATAGTTCCATCTTTACAATGGTTTATGTTTATTTTTTTAGGCTCACCAACACCATCTGTCCAAAAAAGTAAATCATCAATTATATTTATACCAGTTATTGTTCTAGTAGGAAATTTAAGTACAGCGTTATCAGTGTTAGATTTAATATCTGTAAAAATATAAAAAACTTCATCAAGCTTACTATCATATTCTAATATAGCATCTATACCTGAAACATCGTTTTTTACAAACCAATATAGTTTATTTGTTTTTTCATTAGCAATACTACCAACACAAATATAGTTTTCACTATCAATTACATCTTCTATTCTCGTATTACCAAGTATAGTTTGTGCTGCTCCAACATCAGACTCTTCTGACGTAGAAACATTAATGTTAAGAGCGTCTCTATATTCTCCATTAGGTACTAATCTTTCATCAAGGTCTTTGTTCATACGACCTTTTAAAAGAGTATTCTTAATTTCTGGCATTTAATTAATGTTTTATTTGTTTAGACTTACCTCTAAGTACTTGAGTTATTTCTTCTAACTTTATGTTGGATAATCTAAGTTTTGCTTGTCTAACAGCAGCAAATTTTTCTCTTTTAAATCTACGCGCTAAATTCTGACCATAAGAAGAAGCAGATATTATAGCGTAAGATATACTTCTGTACATGGCTTCTTCAGCAAACTTATGTACTTTCATCTCTTCTTCCGTGCCTAAGCCATCACTAATATATTTTAATATAATTGTTTTATTAGCTAGCGAAGAAGAAAAGTGTATTAAACCTTTTAACTCGTCTATATAAAAACTACCATTGACCTGAGCGTGTTGTGGATCTAAACCATATCTTTCACCTTCGTTAGGCCAATATATGTGGTTTTGATAATCTTGATAATCATTTATGTTATTTTCAGCAGGCGTATGTGCTTTAAAATTATTCCAAGTATCAGAGTCTCCTTGCGTTTGTAGTTTATCTGATAAAGCGTCACAAGTTATAATTACATTATCTACTGTATTTTTACTGGCAGCCGCACTTGGATCAATAAAATCTTCTATAAAACTTGTTATTAAAACATATATAGTATCTATTCCACGAACATCTACATCAGTTATTTCTGCTGTTGATTCAGTTTGTAATCCATCGTTAAAAGTTAATAAAGCTCTATTGCCGTCTTCTGTGAAAACATCAAATATATCGTCTGTGTTATTTAAAGAAGGTGCAGTTGATCTATTAGGATTTGTTATTTGAAAGTTGTAACCTGGAAAGCCAAACGTACTAATACCAACTCTTAAAACACCTACTCCTTTATTAGTTCCAGAAGCAGCAGAAGCACCTGTAGCTTTGAAATCTAAAACATCAACATTTGTAACATCTATTTCCTGCCACACAGCATAAGCTCTACTAGTAGTAGAAGAAGAACCAGGTATTGGAGCGTTACTATTGTGTTCAAACTCTAACTTTTCAGAAACAATACTTTGTTTATCATCACCCACATTAGCAGCTTTAGTCCAATCAGTACCACCAGTAGATAATGCAGAGCTATCTGCAAAATCACTATTTTTAACTAAAGTTGATGATCTATAAACAAAGTCATAGTTACCATCATCTTCTTGAAGTATTGCAAATGGATTAGAAGTTTTACTAGTAGGATATAAAACGTGCTCTATACCAGCACTATCGCTAAAAGTTAATTTAACGTAGTTAACATAATCATGAGGCAGTATCATTGTTAGACTAGGTGGTAATTCTATTTCTTGAGACTTGATAGATTTAAACGTATCAAAAGAAAGTTCTTGCATTGCTCGTTGAGCATGAAAAGCAACTTCAACTCTACTAGCTTTTGATATAGCTTTACCTTCACCAACATAAACAACCATAAATTGATTTATTATATCTTTTAAAGAAGTAAATTGATAATTACCGTAATCAGAACCTTGGTAATATTCTCTTTGCGTATTGTTTAATAATGCCATTTATTATTGTTTTTCTAATTGAATATTTTTTGCTTCTTCTGCTGCTGCTGCTTGTAATAAAGAATTATCTTTTAATAACACTCCAGCTAGTTGTAATATTTTTGTTATTATTTTAGGCTTTTCAGATTTTACTAGAGAGAAGTCTCTGTGATCAGCTGCAAAACCGTTATACAAAGGCTTGTTATTTACAATAACATATGTCCAGTTAACTTTGTTTGGTCTTGCAATATAGTAAGCTTTGTATTTACCTACAGGCTCTTCAGGTATAAAATTTATACTACCACTTTCTACAAAGTATATTGGTCTATCAGAGTTAGCTCTTGTTAAAGGTCCATTTTGAGTTTTTTCAACATCAAAAGTATCTACTTCTTCTACTTCTTTTCCACCGTCACCTGTGTCTACTACTTTAACTAATTTATAAAAAGCACTAAGACTAGTTAAACTAGAACCAGCTATTACTTCTTGTGAAAATTTAAAAGGATATATTTTGTCTTCAATTAAATTAACTTTACTATTATAATCGTTATTAAAAGGTATTCTTTTTGCAACATCAAGATCATAAAAATATTGCTCAAATATAGAGTTTTGTGCTTGGTTAGCAAACAAATTAAACTCTTGAGGTGTTATATATCCTCTTTGTTCTTTATTAGCTATTGCTAATACTGTTTGATATATTTCATTTATCATAATAGTTTTGTTTTGTAGTTACGATCGCCCCGAAGAGCGACCGCTCTACAGTTTGATTAATTTAA
>TARA_R100000654_G_scaffold16129_1_pt1 | contig 12354 bp, 15 predicted proteins | sample TARA_R100000654 | Tara Oceans TARA_R100000654 (sample SAMEA2622473) | marine metagenome | biome: marine biome (ENVO:00000447); feature: surface water layer (ENVO:00002042); material: "saline water (ENVO:00002010), including plankton (ENVO:xxxxxxxx)" | depth 5 m
AAAATCACGAATTTCACGATATTAGATTTTCATTAGTTCTTGAACCATTTTTTTGATAGTCCAAGACTTTCTTATCTTGATACCATTAGCACTGAACTGATTGAATAGATTGTTCTTACTTACATTATTAGTTAATGACCAAATCATAAAGTTATCAGTTGCTCTGTATCTACTCTTTTCTCTTCTTTGATTACCAATGTGATTATTAGTTGGGTAATAGGTCATAAACTTATCATCAAGACAAGTATAGAAGTCATAGTTCCTATAACCCCATTCATCACGACCATATCGGTATTCAAGAGTTGTCTTCTTGTAAGTTGTGATTGGATAACCATATCTCTCAATCTGTTGTCTTTTCTTCTCACTTGGTATTTTGGATAAGTAATATTCATCAGTTGAACCATCATTCCAATGATTATAGTAGAAGAATACACATCGTGTTTCGTGTCCATCCCTATCAATCCCCATATCATTAAGGTGTGATTTATACCAACCACCATAATGAATACATTTCTTACTTATCTTCTTTAAGGTGTTTTTTCTTTTTTTGTATTTGTTGTAGAGATGACTACATACACTTTTGGATTGGAACACATTGATTAGTTCTTGAATAACATTATCATACATTCTGCGGTATGATATAGGGGCGCATAGATAAGGCATCTTTTTAGTAGATGCGAGTTTGAATATCTTGTCTTCAAGATGTTGTGGTAAGATACCATCAAAGAATTTACCATTGAATGAATTGTCTTTGACTTGAAAGTTGAGTGGTGGTGGAATAAGAATTTCACCTTGATTAGTTTTAGTAATAGTAGTAATGATAGTCATATTGAAATGATTTATTATTTAGTAATTTATAATTTTATGTCCGTAATTGAATGCGGAAATAAAATCAATTTTTTTTTTCGTAGGTGAAAAACTTATTCGTCAATAGTATCGTAGAAAGTTGTAAGTTGTAATCTCTGTATTTGATTATTATTATCATCAATCTCTTGTTGTAATAGTTCAACTATCTTTTGTTTTCTCTTCTCAATCTTGTCCCTTAACTCTTGACTTTCAAGATTATCAGTAAGTTGTTCCTCCAACTCCTTCAAACATTTTTGTTGATACTTAATCTTGTATTTCAGTTTGTCCTTTTGGTATCTTGCTTTATCTCTTATACTTTTTCTTTCTTTTCTTTCATCCAAACACTTTTGGTAATAGTCTTGTATCTCATATGACTTCAAAGGATTTTTCTTGTAGTATTCATAATCAATACCTTTCTTTTCTTTGTTAGTTAAGTGTTCATAATAACATTTAGTAAAGAACTTTAATGCTCCTTCTTGATTAACATTCATTGGAATGTGTTTAACAAAAGTTTTAGTAATGATATTCATATTGAAATGATTTATTATTATTGGTTTTTGATTTGTTATCCAAAAATGAATTTGAAAACAAAATCAATTTTTTTTTTTTCACAAGTGATTAAAACTTTTTTCTACATAATGGACAATGGACTTTATCTACTTCTTTCCATTCATCCATACAATTCTTATGGAAGTTATGACCACATCTACCAGTTTGTAAGTCATCTTTACTTATAGGTTCAAGACATATCCTACATTCAACAACTACCTTAGACTTATCATATAAGTCTTTGATAAATGATTGTAGGTGATTATCTACACCTCTAACCTTATCATCTTCCATTAACTGATGATATTGATTGTAGATATAGGTATTATCTTCAAGTTCTTGTTGTTGTGCTTCATAGTATTTTGCCCAAGCATATGCTTTTTGTTTATTAGCGTATTCATATCGTTTTTTCCAGTCAGTCATAATGATTATGTATTTTTGCTCTCAACATAAAAAAAAAAAAAAAATCAATTTTTTTTTCGCATATCAAAAATTTTCAAACTGCTAATAACATAGACATTATAGAACTATCAACATCATAATCATTTGTATATCCAATCTCTACTCTTACTTTATTTCTATTCTTTGTTATACTTTTGAATACATAATGATTTTCTCCTTTACCATATTTCTTTTTCTTTTCTTTATTTCTTAAATAGTATTTTTGTTGATAAGGTGTTAATTCAAATTGACTTATATATTCTTCAAACTCTTCATCACTAAATTTGTAGTTCCTTTCTCTAAACTTTGTATTATTTTTTACCATTTTACTTTATCTATAAATTATTTATACAACTTTTACGAGATTAACACTATCAAATTGTGCTTGATGTCTAACAAATGTCTGTTGTAATAATGGATTTACAATAGTAGAACCATTCCTTGAAGATGGTAAGTTATCATTTCCAGTATTAACTCCACTCTTTAATGTGAAGTTATAATCTTGATTAACAAAGTTTTGAACCATACCCATTCCTAATGTAAAGTCAGTTCCTATACCAACACAATTAGGTTGAACATTAAGACCAAATCCCTTAGCAGCACCAGCAGTAGATTTATAATCACTCTCTAATGAATGGTCTTCTAAGTCAAAGTCAGCACTACTATGGTATGGTTCATTACCATCCATTAATGCTTTATCAAAGTATTTTCTTGTTTCAGCATCACCAAACATAAGAGATTTTTTCTCTAATGATGATACACTAACTTCCGCGCCAGTTTGTTCATTAAGTGGTTTATCAAAGTTAGGAACATTCTTAACTTCATAATTTACTGGGAACTTTAATCCATTCTTAGCGGATATATTAGACTTCTCACCTACTGGTTTTCTAAAATTATTAGAATTCTTATTAAAGTTATTTGTTTGGTCATTATCTAAGAAAAGATTGACCATTGATTTAACCATCTGTAATTGTGGTGTATATGAATTACTATTAATAGATGAATGGACATCATTAATAAGATTTAATCTTGAACCAAGCATAAGTGCTGGTGGATATGCTCTCATCTCTTGGTCAGTTGGTATAACATATCTACCTTCTAATTTTAAATTTTTGAGAGTATATGAAAAGTTATTAATAGCACTTGGAACTAATGCCGCTCCATTAACACCTCTATATCTACTATTGAATAAAGCACTATCTGGATTTAAGTGAAGAGTAATAAGTAATCCACCTAAGAAATTATCATCTAAGTTTAACATATCAACATTAAGTAAATCAACATTAAGATTAATAGAGAAATAATGTCCTATATGTTTATCATTAGCACTTGATAAACTCGCCATACCACCTAATGAATTAGTAGCAACATTAGCACCTTGCGCTCCACCAGCACTTGCGTCCATAGCACAAGAACCTACTACTCTTCTATTAGTATTACCAGCATTCTTTCCAGTAGTTAAAGCACGAGAATATGGGGACATCTTATAATCAACTTCATTATTGGTATAGCATTCTTGAAGTGAAGTATATTGTGAATAGTTATTTACACTTGATATCTCTACTAATGTTTTCTTTGACTGAACTACTACTTTCTCTATAACATTTTTAATACCTCCCCAATTAGGAAGATTAACATTAGTTTCATTATTCATTTTACCAGCGGCGGGGGCATTTTGGTTATTCAATTTACCAGCACCCTTAGCAATATCACCATCACTAAATCCAAGAGGTTGATTAGTTCCTCCATCAACACTTACAGCATCAGTCTTTAACATATTATCACTTCCATCCTTTACTAAAAACTGACCTACTAATCTTAATGTTCCAGTTTCTAACATAGCGGGTTGTGGTGGAACTGAGAACTTAATAGTAGGAAATCCATTCTTATGTGAAAATCCACCAGTTATTTTATTAAATCCATTACTATCAACACCAGCAATATTAACTGGATTATCATTGAGAGGGGCAAGAGTAAATGGTTTCTTGATTATAGGCATTTTGTATAATATTAATTTAGAAAAAAAATTTAGGGAAAAATTGAGAAATTAACTATTGATTTAAATAATTGATTGGCGGGTGTATCATCATTCATATTTCTAACTTCTATTTCAAAGTTATTTGTTGTTATAATACCCATATTATCTAAATGATTAACTACTCCTATACTTGGGGCAAATCCGCCAGTTATAATCTTTCGTCCATTAACTACATTTTGGTCATCGGTAATATTAGAACCAAATACTTGTGGGCAATGTGCTAATATATTCTTTCTTATACCACTTCTATTTTTTTCATTTATATTACTAAATGATTTGATTGGTAAATTAATATGAATATTAAAAGCATCATTCCTATAATTATGTGGGACACTACTAACAACTAATGCCGCTCTAAAATCACTAATAGGATTTGTTTGTTGTTCTAATAACTTCTTCCTATCCATATTAATAGGTGAAAATCTTGGAATTTGAACAACTATCTGTCCTCTTTCATTCTTATGTGCTAATTCAAATAAGTCTTGTGCTAAATTTTTTTCAATATCATAACTATGAGTTCTTAAAAAGTGAAGAGGTCTAAGAGGGTCAGTAGCACTATTTTGTGTTCCTACTTGTGGTTCATATCTTAAACTATGAACATTTACAAATCCATTATCTGTATGACTTCCAGCAAAAAATGGGGCAAATGGTAAATCACTTCCTCTTGTAGCAATACTATCAGTGAGTTCATCTGGAATTCTATTAGCAGTAAAAAAGTGTTCAGTAAATGCTACTCTTTGATTTGTTCTTGGAAAAGTATGTTTTCTACCATCAAATGCTATATACTTATTTACACCTCCCTTTGATATAGTTATTAATGGAAAAACAACATCTTCATTTCCTATATCATAATCTACATTATCAACTGAACCATTACTTTCTCTTGTTTCTTCAACAAAATGAATACCTATTTGAACTTGTCCAGAAGTTAAATTATGTGGTATTCCTTGTAAAGTAGATATATCGTGTTGGAATATTAATTCCATATCATCAATTACTTTATCTCTAAAATCTTTTCTCATTGTCTTTGAAGCATAAACTCTTATCTCTTCATCAAATCCACCAAAATTATCTCTTATTTCAACACCAAAGAAAACCTTAGGGACTTCATCACCAGCACCATTAGTAGTAGAATTTAATAATGTATCACTATTTATAACAGCAGTATTATCTGGACTTAAAGCGGCAGTTCCATCTGTTCCAGTTCTTGTAGTATGAACATCTTTATTAAAATTACCACCAGCAGTTCCACTATTAAAACTTGAATGTGTTTCATCAGTTAATCCAGCATAATCTAAACTATAACAACCAATAAAATTTTTACCAAGAAATGGGACAGCACCTAATTCTTGTCTTAAATTACCACATATATGTGATACTTGACCAATATTTATTTCTTTTCCCTCTATTTCTTCATTAGAACCTATTGTATCAAAGTGTAATACTCTATGTCTTCCCATAGCATAACTTTCATATTCACCTCCTACACTATTCTGTGATGGTTTATATGAAGATGGGGTTGGGGCGCTTTCTTCTACATTAGTAGCATTCTTTAAATGTTGAGTAGAGAATTGAATAACCTTTGCGTGTAATGCCGTTGAATATTCCCATCCTAATACCATAGTATTCTTTAATACTCCTTGTGTTAATGCTTGTGTATTAAGTAGAGAACATACAGCATTTTGTTTAATAGTTGGAATTTTATTTCTTCCAAAAAATTGGTCATCATAAAATGGTTTAAAAATACCTATACCTTGTTCGTATATAAGTTCATTAATTTTTATATTTAAAGCATCAAAACTATATGTTCCAGCGGGAACAATAACTCTTATACTATTTAAATCGCTATTAGCAGGTATATTGGAATTTGGGAATTTACTATTTAAAGGTCTTCCAGTAAATACGGCAGTAGCATCAGTAGAAACCATAGGAAGACGAGGTATAACATTATAATCTAAACTTGGGTCATTTCCACTTTCTCTATTAGCAACCTCTATTGTAAATTCTTGGTCATCTATAAAATCAAAATGTCCATTCCTTTCAAACTGGGAAAAGTTTAATCCAATTTTAGCATTAGGGGGAATGACTATTGGTTCTTGAAATTTAACATTGAATTTTTGACCTTCTCCATCTGGACTAATTAAGTTGAAGTTCATTATATAGAATATAAAAAGAAAAAAAAAATATAAAAAAATTTAGACAATTCCACCACCAGTATTTTGACTACCTCCTAATGCTTTTGTATCTAATCCCCCCGCTTGTTGGGTTGTTTCTAATTGTGGTGCGGTTAGTTGTGGTGTAGTAGATTTTTGATGTTTAAAATCCTTAACTAATCCATAAATTAACATACCAGCACCAACTAAATCTCCTATAACTGGGACAGCATCTGCCGCTACTTCACCAACACTCATCATAGCATCTATTGCTCCATCACCCATACCCATCATTTTTGCTCCACCTCTTATACCTTGTTGGACAGCACTTTTTGCTCCACTTAATACAGCATCCGCTCCACTACCTACTCTATTTAATGCTTGTGTAGCATATGAAGTAGCACTATCTGTTAAATCTCCACTTATTCCACTTGTTGCTTCACTTGTCGCTCCACTTGCTTTTTGTGCTATCTTTGTTGCCGCTCCTTGTAATTGTCTTGCTCCTACTATACCACCAGCAACTTTACCAGCGGTTGCTAATCCTTTACTTGCCGCTCCCGCTTGTGTAGATAATGCGGTTAATGCTCCTTCTGCTCCTTCTTCTGCTATTGCGGTAGATGTTGCCGCTCCTTTACTTGCTTGTTGTTCTATTTGACTTGCCGCTTGTGTAGTTCTTTGAGATGTTTGGGCGCTAATTTGTTCTGGTGTTCCACTAATAGTCTTAGGTGCTTTTGCTAATCCACCACTTCCACCACTTGATATAAGATTACCTAATCTTTGTCCAGTATCTGTATCTCCTACTATTCCTATACCAGTTCCTCCTCTTTCTCTTAATTCACTAACTGATGGTAATGTATCACTTACTTGTGTAGGTCTTACTGGTGGTTCTTGTCCTACTGCTCTTCCAGTTGCTGTAATTTGAGCATCTTGTTGAAAAATTTTTGCTATATTATCACCTGCTCCTGGTGCGGACATATTCCTCATATCTGCTTCATCACTTATTCTTAGGATTTCTTTATTAGTTGTTGCTGACCCTACACCCGCTGATGGTTTATCAAAACTTACTGCTTCACCTGGGGCATCTTCATCTACTATTGTTTGTTTTTGTGTATCATATCTATAAGTTCCACCCCCTACCCCTTTTATTTGTAGAGATGTTTTCCCCGCTGCTCTTGCTGATGCTATATCATCATCACTTGGTTTTAATTGTGCTAATCTTTCCTCTCTTGTTGGTTGTGGTGGTGGTGCTTCCTCAGTTGCTTCTTCTGGTGGTGGTGTTTTTGCTCTTCCTTTTCCTTTTGGTGCTTCTTGTCCTTCTGCTATTGCTTTGTCTTGTGGTGCTTTTGTTAATTCTTCTGTTGCTTCATCTTCATCTCTTGCTGGTGGTTGTGCTACATCTCCTTGTTTCTGTGGTTTATCATCATCTGCTGCTCTTGGGTCAAATGCTGGATTTTCAAATTCTTGTGTTTTTGGTGCTTTTGGTTCAGTCATATTACCTCTTCCACTTGGTTTTCCACTTTTTTGTTGTCTTACAAGATTAGATATTCTTTTATATGCTCCCCTTGCTTGTCCTACTGCTAATCCAGTAGTCATTATAGCACCACCAGTTTTTTCTATATTCTCATAGTGTTGTCCTAATTTATCTTGTAATACTTGTCTTCCATAATCTGCGGCATTACCCATTGCTTCATTAAAATGATTTTGTTGAGCATCTAATCCACTTCTAAATGAATTAATCCTTTCTTGAAAAGTCGCCATTATATAATTATTCATTAGATTTTTTTTCTCTATTATTTTCTATATCTTTATCTGTAAATACTAAATCCATATTTTTTTCTCCTTCCCAAGGTTGTTCCCAACTATTCTCTTTACTCCATATTAACTCATTATGATTTCGTCTTGCTTCTAAATGTTCAACTGAACAATATAAAAAATCAAAATTATCTTTTCTTGACCTTCTAAATATTTCAATAAATGCTTTATCATTTCCACCAAAGAAAGATAAACTCTCTGCTATTTTTTTCATTTCTGCTTCTGGAAATGCTCCCATTATATAATATGCTGAGGCGTTATTTCTTGCGATAGTGGATATATATTTAAAATATTGTGTAGTTATACATAATGCTAACTTACCTTCCACTTCTCCGTTTCCTATATGGCGGAACTTTGTTATTAGTGATGAAATCGCATCTACCTTTCCTCGTGAGAACTTCACATTGCCTATTATATCATCTAACAAGATTAACCATCTACCATCTCCCTCATCTTTTTGAACTAAGGATATTAACTCTTCCAACAATTCCTCAGTATATTCAGTAAATACAAAATCAAACTCTTCTATCATATGTTTATTTATAGCATCATTATACGCTGTTGAACTAATTAATACCTTACATTTAAAATCATTTCCAAAAAACCTTTCACTTAAATAAAGATTATTAACTAATAGTGATTTACCCGCTTTTACACGACCTATAACTAAATGTAGATGAACTGGTGATGATAAAGGATATTTACTATCTCCTTGATTTAATTTACTTTCATCTATTTTTATAGGATATATATTTAAATCATCGGCATTCCATTTTTTCTTTTTTCTCATTTTCAACTCCTTAGCACTTTCTTTTATTTCATTTTCATTAGGTAAGTCTAAATCATAGTCTTGTGGATAGTTAGTTTTCTCCATCAGTAATTTCAATAGTTATATTATCCTTAGATTTTTTTTCCTCTGCTTCTTCCGCTATTTTTTTATTATATGCTTCTGTTTTTGCCTTCATTGTAGGGTGTGTATATATTTTATAGTTTAAGTAATGTCCTAAATATACATCTACTTTATCATTTACTATCATATCTTCTGTTATACCATTCATTGCTTCTTTAAAATCATTATATTCTTGTGGTGTTTTTGCCTTCTCTAACCACTTATATTTTAAATTAGCAAAGTCTTGTATCTTCTTTTTTCTCTTAGTCATATATTCTCTCTTTACTTTTACTTCTATATCGTGTTCTTTTTGTCTATCTATTGCTTTTTTCTTTTCCTTTCTTGCTTCTCTTTCTGCTTTCTTATTTGCTTTTTCTGCTAAGGCATCTAATTTTGCTTTTGCTAATTTTTCTGCTTCTCTTTTTTCTTTCATTCTTAATCTTCCTTTTGCTAATCCATCTAATTGTGCTTGGGTTAGTTTTCTTTTCTTTTTCTCAACTGACTGCTCCGCTTGTTTTTTTTCCTTTTTATCAAATATTTCTTCCTTAACCATTTATAATATACATAGATTTTTAAAATTATTTTCTAACTAATTATATATAAGTAAAACAATATGTCTAATTTTGGTGTTCTTTACGCTCCTAATACTGATATATACCAACCATTAACTCTAAATATTCAACAAAGACAAGCACAAAAAAGTGCTAATACTATGATTGATACTGCTATTAGATTAAGTAATCCATCATTACAAAAATATAAAGCAGATATGGGTGCTTTAAAACCAGATAATGTCCAAGCATTAGTTAAAGAAAGTCGTGCTGGTGGATTTGGCGGTAGGGCAGATTAATAATTTTCTTTTTTTATTTTAATAATGTATCATTTAGAACTTTTTAGTGGGACACATTCATTTGGTAAAGTTTCATCAAAGATGGGATTTAATGTAATATCTCTTGATAGAGATTTAAATGGTAAGTGTCCATTTGGTAGTGGATATGATAATAGTAAAAATCATATACAAACCGATATTATGACTTGGAACTATAAAGAGTTTCCAAAAGGTTATTTTCATTTAATTACTGCTTCACCAGTTTGTATGTGGTGGTCAGTATTAAGATATTCTTGGGTAGGTAGAAAATTAAAGGGTATGGATAGAGTATTAACAAAAGATGATATAGATGCTGATATAGAAAAATATGGTATGCCTATGGTTGATAAAGTATTTGAAATATTAGAATACTTTGAACCTAATTATTATTTAATTGAAAATCCACAAACTGGAAGAATGAAAACATATATAAACGATTTAATACCATATTATGATGTGGATTATTGTAAATATAGTGATTACGGATATAAGAAGACTACAAGATTTTGGACTAATATACCAAACTTTATACCAAAAAGATGTAATCTTGATTGTAATAATTTAATAGAACATAACAATCAAAAATTACATAGAGATAAAATAGGTGGTAATGATTTAGTAATTAGTGATGGTAAGTTGATTAGAGTAAATACAAAAGAATTAAGAAAGAAACATAAGAAAGATTTATCTATTAATTATGGTGGTGGAAATAATAGATTAGATAGATATAGAATACCACAAAGTTTAATAGAAGAATTATTTTCTAATATAAATCTATATGAGTGTGTTTAAGAAAGGATTTTCAAAAGGTTTCGCATTAGAAGGTGGTTCTAAGGCAAATGACTTTGATACATTAGAGGAAGCAAAGAAAGTTGCTATGGAAAATAAAGATAAAGTAAAATTTATCACTAAAACTACAAAATATGGTAAAGTAAAATATTCATTAAGAAAAGGTAATACATTATCAAGTAATGCTGATAGTGAAAGAAAGAAAGAAATGAGTATGAAGTTTGAACCACCAAAGAAAAAAATTAAAATATTTAGAACAAAGAAATTAGAAGATAAAGATGGTAAAGAAGAAAATGTAGTTATACCAATTACACCAAAAAAAGAAGGTAGAAGAATTAAGTTAAGGAAGAAACCAAAAGAAGAAGTTGAAGCAAAACCAAAAAAGAAAATTAAATTAAAGAAAAAGAAAAAAGAAGAAGATGAAGAAGAAGAAGAGGAAGAAGAAAAGAAAGTAGAAAAGAAAATGGATACTAAATCAAGTTCAGTATCTATGAAAAAAATGAAAGATAATACTAAAAAACAAGATGTAAAAGATAAAGCAACTAAGTCTATTGCTAAGAATATTCCAAAAATACCCACATCAAAATCAAAAATTACAAAACCAATGAAAGCAGTTCCAACTGCCGATGATGCTATGAAAAGAAAAAAAAAAAAGATAAAAAAAAAATATAATTAAACTATATACAATTAAAAATGGCGTATGGTTCAAGTCCAATGAAAATGTCTAATCCCAAACCAAAAAGTAATTCTAAACCAAAAACTAATTCTAAACCAAAAGGGAATTCAAATGGTTTAACAGCAAAGCAAAAAACATTACCTAAAAATTTACAAGATGCTATTAAAAAGAAAAAAGGGACTACCCCAAAGAAAGATGAAAAAGGTAGTGCTATGGAAAAAAAATTAAAAGAACATTCAAAACATCATTCAGCAAAACATATGGCGGAAATGAGAAGAGATATTAAAAATGGTATGTCTTTTAGTAAAGCACATTCAAAAGCACAGAAAAAGGTAGGAAAATAATTTTCCTATTATATAGTATAAATGACTGAAAAAAAAGGAAAACCTCAACCAACTAACAAAGCATTATATGAACGGATAAAAAAAAAAGTTATAGCAAAAAATCCCAAACATTCTGCTTATAGAAGTGGTCAAATAGTAAAACAATATAAAGCGGCGGGTGGTAAATATAGTGGAAAGAAAAGTAGTGGTAAAGGATTGAAAAGATGGTTTAAAGAAGATTGGCGGACTGAAAAAGGTAAGAAAACATATAAAGAAGGTGGAACTATATTTAGACCTACTAAAAGAGTAAATGAAAAAACACCTACTACTATGAAAGAATTAACACCAGCACAAAAGAAAAAAGCAATAACAGAAAAAAAAGCAACTGGAAGAGTAAAGAAATATAAAAAATAATCGTGAAATTCGTGATTTTGGATACAAAAACTTCCACGGCAAAAAATAGTGTCGTTATCAACATATTACGAAGTTTCGTAGATTTTTTTTCTGTGGAAGTTTTTTTGTCCAAAAACACGAATTTCACGAATATTATATTTATATATAGTAATGAATAAAACACCAAAAAAGAAAAAGACTTATTTTGAAAAATATGATTTATATAGTGATGCTAACCCTAAGGATAGTGTATCCGTGAAATACGATACAAAAGAAAATCTTATGAAAACTATTCGTAAGTTAGAGAACTTATATAAGAAAGGGGAAAGACCACATAAAAGAATATCTCAAATAGCAAATGTTATGGCGCAAAGGACAAGAGTTATTAAAGATAAGAACCCTTCAATAGATAAAGGAAGACATAGTTTAGCATCTAAATACTATGAATTCTTGAAATCAAGAACTAAATTAAAAAAAGAAGAAGATAGAAAAAAATTAAAATTTACCAGTTAATATGTCTTGACCAATAGTTAGCACTATTTTTATCATTAGCAGTTAATTTACCGCTTTTATCTCT
>TARA_R100000654_G_scaffold15752_3_pt1 | contig 12346 bp, 12 predicted proteins | sample TARA_R100000654 | Tara Oceans TARA_R100000654 (sample SAMEA2622473) | marine metagenome | biome: marine biome (ENVO:00000447); feature: surface water layer (ENVO:00002042); material: "saline water (ENVO:00002010), including plankton (ENVO:xxxxxxxx)" | depth 5 m
CCGAACAAATTCCTTAAACTTCCGGTCATTTGCTGATTTACACTCCCATAGCATAGGATATTGTAGTCCAGCTGCTTCAGGACCCGAACAAATTACCCCGTCTATATGTCCTTTGATTTGATCATCTGCAATAGAAAACCCGAACTGTTTACCTTGCTTGTTTTCTGTACGTAAATCAAACCCACTTTGTCTAAGCCATAAAGCCATTTGATCCTCTATGATATGCCCGAACTCAAAAATACGTAAGGTACGAGCTGAGAACTCTTTATCATGATCGGATTCTGTACCCATAAACCTATACTGTATGCGCCTTGCACATTCTTCTCCTAATGATGACCCACCTAAATAGGTACGTCTTGGTTTCTTTTTATTCTCACCAACAATGCATTCATCAATAACCTTTTTTAATTTAAAGGATTGATCAAAAAGGTATTCCTTGCGAGGGAGATGCTCTTCCCGTCCATTGTTGATAATTTCTCTCCATTTTTCTAATTTCTTCGATATTTGATCCATGTTTTATATAGCCTGCCTCTTGAATTAAATAAATTAAAGTTGTTACCTCTTGTTCTGATAAATCGCCTAGTTTCTTGCCCCATCCTATCTTATCACACGCTTTTGCAAACGCTGATACAGGATTTAGTACAGGTCCATAGGTTTCTTCATATTCCATTTTATCTCCCTTAATGTATCGTTACATTATTTTTATTCATTCTTTCTTCTCTATTCTTAACAACCTCATGCGTGATCGTAACGTCCATTAGTAAAACTTCATCTTTAAAAATTCTAACGATACCATAAGCACAAGTGCCACCTATTCTTTGTTCTATCATAGTGACAAAATCAGATGCAGCTTTCTTCAATTCATCTTGATCTAAGTTATCAACCTCTATTGATTCATTAAAATCGTATTCTTTTAGATTAGGTAAACCATTATCAATAGGGTCAAATATTGCTAATATAGATTTAATTTGTACTTCGTTCTTCATCACAATTCCTCCATCTTGGTATTGGTTTAAGTTTTTCACCATCAATAGTTACATAAAATTTTTTGCAATCATACCTAACAAATGCGTCACCGTAGTGCATTTGCCTGTGGTGATTAGCACAAAGACACATAATGTTGTCGGTCAAATCGGTACCATTTTGAGAGAGTGGGATGACATGATGAGCCTCTGAGTATTGACGACCATTTTCTTTTATAAAGGTATAGTTTTCAAAAATACCTTGTGCATTACATATTTGACACTCATCCTGAAAATGATCCTTAACTTTATCTCCATTAGGGCCTCGCTCTATACGTTCAGATTGTTTCAAGTCCCATTCTTTTTCCTCCTCTGTTTGATAAGTCTTTTCTGGATAAGAAAGGATATCAACGTCTTTTACATAGTTTAATTGTGTGTACTTACATTGTTTAAGGTAATCTAATTCTTTGTTATCTGAAACATTAGCTGTAAATGAAAAGTTCATGCCCTCAATGATGTCATGTTCATCCGAAAAATGGTTAAAACTTTTGCTGTTTGTTTTATAAAGATTTTCATAAGTGTCTTTAAAAAAGAAACCATCTTCACCAAGGAACCATTCATCTGTTAAAGAATTAATATTCCCATACTTTGTATCTACACAACAGATAAAGGTTAAATTAAATTTTTTCTTTTTTTCACCTTTTTCAAACCAATGCTCTGAACCTTGATAACCGGATAAAATTTTATACACCTGAGACATAGAGTGTTTATTGCAAGCCATTACTTCTCTCCACCCAAAGCACCATAGCCACAAATATCAATCCAACTGTCCTCGTGATCAGGTGTTTCTATTAATCTACAAAGCTTAACGGCTACCATACATTGATAAACTTGACGTACTGTTACCTCTTTACCTAATAAAACAGACCATATATCAGCGATTCGCTTATGATTGATATATGCATCTCCATAATCTTTTGCCCGATTACCATTTACTAATCGTTCTGCCTCTTCTAATATTTCTTCCCTTTTTGGCATCTTATGCTCCCATTTTATATACTATGCTATCAATGATAGATTTATTCCAGAAATAATTTAACCAGCAGTTAGCTTTGTATCTGTTCCAAGATAGATCAAAAGCTGTAATGTTTACGTTATAATTAGATAAATGATTGATTTGTTTCTCTGAAACTAAACTATTTAACCACCTCTTGCTCTTGTTAGCAGAGTCCGATGTTTCAATTTCTCTCATAAAATCATCAGCTGAAGCAATTGCCTGGTTCTTGCTGCCGATAGCAATTGTTCGGATTTTATCCCTGGACTTCTTTACAATCGCTATAGATGTATCATTAACAGTAGCAATAAGACCAAAGCCCTCAAAACCACAAGCCATCATCATAGATCCATTCCCACACATATCAATCCAACGAAATGGAGATCTATCGATTAGCTCCACTTCCGTCATTTTAAATTTAGAAATAGTCTGTTCTACAGTATTCTCTAAGCTAAATTCAAAACCACACATAGGGCATTCTTTGACGTTAAGTGGTATTGAAGCCTCACAAGAAGGACAAGTTTTCTGTGGCGCTTCTCCGACCTCTGATGGATCTCTACCATCTAGATTTATTGATTCATCAACAGAGCCATGTGTTAATATGCTTGTGCCAAAATCTAAAACAACACAATCTTTTTTGATAATGTTAGGATATATCTCAGGATCTATAGTTCTCAAACCCCGTCCGATCATCTGAACCATCGTTGATTTGTATGAACAAGGTCTTGTTAGAACAATACAAGACACTGGTGGTGCATCAAATCCTTCTGTTAATACAGCCACATTGACAACAACTTGCGTATCCCCAAACTCCAGATCATGTAATATTTTTTTACGATCATCTCTTGGTGTTTCAGACGTTACAATCTTGGCTTTTACACCTATATTTAAAAACTCTTGAAGTAAGTCCTTTGCGTGTAATATTGTAGAACAAAAAACAACTGTTTTTCTATCACTAGCTTTGTGTTCCCATTCAATAACAACCTTTTCATTGATTACTTTTTTGTTCATGATACCTTCAACTTCAGACATATCGAAGTCATCAACTGTTTTACGAACATCATTTAGCTCATCTTGTACACCGACATCGATAACATAAGCCTTTATAGGTACTAAAAAGCCCTCACGTATCAGTGTAGCTACCTCAATTTGGTGACAACAATTCGTAAATATATCTCTTAATCCTTGCCTATCACCTCTGTTAGGAGTAGCTGTAAACCCGACAATCTCCGAGTTTGGATTGTCAGATCTTACTTTTTTAATAACTTTTTTATAAGTTCTTGCAGCTGCATGATGGCTTTCATCTATGACAAGCATATCAATAGAACGTAGCTTATCTAAGTTTTTATCTCTAGATATAGTTTGTACCATAGAAAAGATAACATCACCTCTCCAATTCTTTTGTGTACCATCAACAATAGATGTCTTAATTGAAGGATTAACTTTCAGAAACTTCTTTTTATTCTGTGAAACAAGTTCATCTCTATGCTGTAGAACAAGAACCTTTTTATTTTTATTATGCCTTTGACCCACAAGTGCAGATAACATAATAGTTTTACCTGCGCCTGTTGGGGCAACAACAATAGTATTCGAGTGTTTATCTAAAGCATTATAAGCTGAAGATACTGCAACCTCTTGATAAGGTCTTAACATCATATTTTACCTCTTTATATGGTGAGGGGGTTATACGCCCCACGCCCCCTCATCGTGGTTCTAGCAGGCACAAAGATAGCCTTGGCGCTAGATTACTTATTAGCCCAACTAGGTGCATAGCTAGTATTCGTACCTTGTTGTGGTGCTTGTTGTGGTTGTTGCACCGATGGCTGTTGCGTTGGTGGAGCCATTGCAGGCTGACCACCAGAGATATAATCTTTGTGATCCTTAGTCAATGGAGCAGATAAAACATTCTTATCCTCATAACCATTTGTACCTTTTTGTATCCTAATACGAACACAAAGCTCCATACCATTTAGATCACCAATACCCGTGATACTGTTACGTACATTAACAGCTTGCTCACTCATATCACTTATCGATAAACCTTTTGCACTATCAACTATAGCACGAATAGTTCTCATGCCAATCTCTTGTGCCTCTGGTACGTTTCTCTCTGTCATTTTATCTCCATCAACAAAGATACGATCCCAAAATTTACGTTTATCATATTGACCACCTATGATAGTAAACTCAACATCAGCCCATTTAGCCTTTGTGTCTTTGCTAAATGTAAACCAATTACCTCTACCATACATAGCTAACTCATGATTACCACCTTGTAGTTTAAGTATGACTCTGCATACTGTACCATTAGGAATAAGTTGAAAGTCGCCACGTTTATCGTCTGGCTGAACGTCATTTAAATTAAACATTAGTTGTTACCTCTTCTTTCTTATTTGCAATTTTAGGATCAATAAAATCCAACTCCTTATCATGATTTGAATGATCACTGCTTAGTTTAGCAAGTAGCTTACCTAAGTGTGGCTCTTCCAAAGTATCTAATCTGCCCGATCTATCTTTGGCAGGATAGCCCCATTCATTAAGTGTTTGACACACGAATGATCGGTAGGTTCCTGTTTTTTCATCACCTGTCATGATTGCCATAGTTATGACTTCATCAACGATTCCAGGCAGTTCTCTTCCTGTCTTAGAACCCTCTATCTGAAGTTCATAGATGGTACGAGAATATTCATCTATTCTCTCATCAAGTATGCCGACAAAGACCACATTCTTATCACGAATATGCTGTAAGTGTGTTAGCCAACTCATCATTTCTCTCCCGTGCATACCATAAGCTGCTCTAGTGTCTAGTTTACCAGACCTGTCAGACTTATTCTCTGGTTGTTGTAAGCAATACTGAAAGCATAGTCTACCTGCTACAGTAATACTATCAACAAAAATAGTGTCGTACTTAGATAAGAACTGACTTGGATCGCCTAATGTGGCCAATACACTTTCATAATGTGCTTGGCTATAAGCACTGTCATTACCTAATGATGGATTAGCGCCACCTAAAAAGCAGGCAAAATCACGACATTCTCCCCAAGTTCTAGGACGAATCACATCGATAGGCCAACCCTCGATGGCTGCATCGCCTGCTTCTAGATCCATAAATAATGTTTTGTCAGAGTCTAGTGTCCTAGCAAGAGTGGTTTTACCCACCCCACTAGGTCCCATGATGACGATCTTATGTCCTCTTTTCTCTGCCATGCGTTGCTCCGCTGATATAATTTGTAGTCCCATTATGTTCTCTCCTCATCGACTTCAATAATAACACCACTTGTAGATACAGTTCGAGCCGTACTAAACATCTCCAATAGTTCTGGTGGTGCCTCTTTATATCTTTGCTCACGAATAGAAAGCTTTTTCTCTATGTAATGCTTGGATAAGTCAGGACCTAACCTTGTAGATATGTCCTCTAATGCTGGTGTATCCCACACAACATTCTTCTTAAATACACACTTAATCTTCATATCATCTTCAAAGATGCTAGTGGTACCAAAGTCTTTACCATCTTCATAAAGCTTTTGTTTAGCCTTAGCCGAATAACGATCATAGATCTTGTCATTCAGTATTTTAAGTAAGGCCTTATCTTTTTCTATACGTGACCTGATTTCTTCACGTTGTTCAAATAAACTGTCTTTTATCATGATTTCTCCTTGTTTTAATAAAAGCTAGATATGAACAATATGGTATTGTATGGAATAAATGTCAACAAGAAAATTTATTTTTTTTCTTATTTACGTAAATGTCTATATTATAAAGGGCTTTCATGAGTTTCTTTTTTAGTTTGAACTCCTGTGTTTCAAACCCTTTTGTATCCTCAACGACCTCTTCTACATCACCATCAGGTGTTTCTTTTTCATAAACAAAGTCAGCTATATATTTACATATCAGCATATCGTTGACGTATATTTTAAAAGTTTGTTGGAGCTGTAATTTTTTTACAAACCCAGCTTTTTCCATAGCTTTTAACTGTCCATATCGCTCAGCTTCCCACTTGGAATCAAACTTCTTTCCATCGACAATAGTCTTCTTTGCCCCATACTTAGATCTTGACGAAAAGTATTTGGTATTATATGGTATTTTTAGTGCCATTTATAAGAAGGATACAATAATGTCGGATACAAGTAAATATAAAAGTATCGCCCTATCAGTTGATACATATAAAAAATTACAGTTTATCTGCCAAAAGGAACACAGGCATTTAAATCAACAAATGTCAAAGTTCGTTGATGATTACTATAATGCTAATTATGCAGATGAAAAAAAAGACCTTGCTAATCGTGGCGTTGGATCAATAGCGCACTAATCTAATAAACTTGCGCTACCTAATCCACCCAATAAGGAAGCAGCTACTGCTGGATTTGTAGCTGCTCTTTGTCTTATATTGTTCTGTCTTATCTCCTGTGCCTGTTGTCTAATTCGTTCAATTGGACTTAAAGCTGTTGTACTTGTTGTTTGTACTGGTGGAGGCGATTGTATTAAATCAAACATATCTGTTAGACTTAGACTAGTATCTTGAGCAGGTTCTATCATTTCCGGAACATTTGTTCGGGTTCTTGTTTCGTTTCCAACACCTAATCTAGGAACAATTTGTTCTGTAGTTTTTCTTATTGTACTTGGACGTTTTGAGGCTATTTGAGCTGCTGCTTCTTCTGGTGTAGGTAATACAGCGTCAATAGCATCTGCATTTTGTTTTAGATTGTTCTTTTGTATTTTAATATATTTATCAACTAATTGATCGTTTGATAAAACACCTGAAATAAGTTTAGCTCTTAAAAGATCCTTCCATTTAGTAATAGGATTAGCAGTTATGTTAGCTGCAACTATAGCTCCTTCTTTAGAAACATCACCTAATAATTGTATTTGTTTACCAAGTTTAAATAAAGCATCCGCACGTTCTTTACCCAATAATTCTTGTAAATGACCTTTTTTATATTTATTTAAAGTGCTTAAAAGAATTTTACTAGCATTTTCACTATCAAAAATACCATCATCAACTGTGCTAAGTATATCCTCAATTGTTGATTTTCTAATTTGATCAAACTCAACAGAGTTTTCACCAAAAAATTCTTTAATTCTTTTTATATCAGCTACTTCAGTCGATGGTCTTGCTAAATGTTTTATAACATCAGATGGATCAACATTTCCCTCTGAAATACCTTTTATTACTTTGGACCTTAAAAACTTATTGGACTCAATACTAGCTTGTTCTAATTTTAACAATTTGCCAACAATATTACCTATCGGTCTGTCTGTAATTACTTGACCTATGACATCTTCATTTAAATTTTTGTGTGCATTTCTACCCAAAGAAGTAGCTAATGTTTTAACTTGATTCCATTTATCATTACCAAATAAAACATTACCAGTTGTACCTAATTTGTTTATTTCTGTAGCAAAAGCACCTCCATTAAACATACTAATGTCATCATAATTACCTTTTGATTTTGCTATTGCATCATCTAAATATTTTCTAGCTAACATTTCACGTAATTCTTCTGGATTATCACTAGCCCTTAAAACAGCATTAAGTTTAGCAGGTGATCCGGGTACAATTATTTTTTCATAAAACCTGTCAACGTAAAATTCTTTACCCTCTGTAGTAGATGCAGCTCTAACATTTCTAACTGCATTATGTTTTTCTAAAGCTTCAAATCTTTTTATACCATCTCGGTAATTTTTTATTGCCGTTCTTCTTTGATTTGCTGCTGTTTGTAATGAAGATTTCAACTTATTATTAGCTTTAAATCCAGGTGCAAATGCAATTTCAGAACTTTCAATAATATCATCTATTGCAGTTCTTAGTATTTTTAATTCTTGGGAACCAGTTGGACCAAATAAAAGTATGTCATTAAAATTTTTTCTTGCTCTGGCTAATTGAGAAAAAGAAGCAGCGTTGTTTTGATTTTTTAACAATGTTTGTAATTGCTTAACACCTTGGGATAATTCTGTTTTATAAAATGAACCAGTTGTATCTAAAAATTGATCTACTGTTTTTCTGAGAGAACTTACATCAAAAGCTTTTATACCACCAATATCTAATAAATCTTTACCATTTACTTTAATACCTTGACCTGCAGCGTTTAAAGTGTTGTCAATTAAATCAAATTGATCACTAGAATTTTTACTAAATGAATTAAAAGCTCTTGTTATAGAAGTAAGAGCTTCATCACTAATATCTATATCAGCTTTTGTGGCTTTTTCTAATAAGTCTATACTCTCATCAATAGATTTTAAGTACTCCTTTTGCGCTTGTTTTTGCGCTTGATTTAATTTATTTACATTTTTAATTGTAGCATCAAAAACTAAATTACCAGCATCATCTCTAGTTCCACCTATTTCTTTTATTAATCTATCTTTTTCATTTTTTGCAAATAGTAAATTTGCTTCAATTCTTTCCATAGTATTTGATGCATTTTCATTAAATTTTTGTTGATAGTCTAAAGCTTTAGGCGCACCGATTGATTTTAAACTTGGCTTACCTTTCTTTTTAAGTATGTCTTCAACTAAATCTAATTGTTCTGCTGATACTTTGGTGGTTTGAGGACTTCTTACTGCACCAATAGTTCTACCCGCAAGTCCTGCCGCTCTTTTACCTATACCAAATATAAAATCTCCAACTAAACTTCCTCCTGCACCTAAAGCACCTTCAATAGCAACATCTCTAGCAATCTCTTTACCTGTTTGTCTTTGAAATCCAAGCAAAGATTCAATTCCCTCTTCTATCGCTTGACCAGCAGCGGCACCAGCTCCACCACCTACTGCAGAGCCACCAACAGTACCAAGTACAGGAACGGCAGATCCTAATATGCCACCTCCAATCGCACCTGCTGTTCCTAAAACAACTTCTGGTAATATTCCTGCTACATCAGCAATATCGCCAAATGAAAAACCTTTATCTTCAATAACAAGATTTTTTCCTACAGGATCTATTCCTCTTTTCTTCTGTCCTATTTCAGTTAAGGCTAATTGACCTTTACTATCCTTAATATATCCCTCTTCACCAACCAAACTTTTAAGTATAGCTTCTTTCTCTTCATCTGTTTCACCAAAAGATAATCTTGCTCTCAAACCTGCATCACCACCTGTTTCGTAATCAAAATTAAAATCTTGACCTTCAGATTCTTTTTCAGATACTAAATCTGACAATGATTTACCAGATCCAAGATCTTTAAATGCTAAAGATGTTAGTAAGTCACTTGCATCCTCTGGATCTTTTTCCAAAGTTCTTAGAACCTCTAATTGAGTTCTTTGATTTAAGTTGCCAGATTCTAATTGTCTTAATAATTGTAACTTTTGTTTATCATTCATTATTTTATGCCAAATTTATTTTTAAGTCTTATAAGATCCTCTGCGTCTTTTCCTATTAAACTATCAGAATCTGTTCCAAATAATGTTTTAGCAACATTTCTATTAGCATATCTATCTAAATTAGTTATTCCCTCAATGATGTCACTTTCTGCTCCGATAACAATATCATTAAATAAATCTTGTATCCTAGCTCTTTGTGTTCTTATATCTCCAAATGCTTTTAATTGTCCTACGATTCTTTCTACTCTCTCTCTATCAGCGTCAGATATTGTTTTGCCTGATTCGCCTAAAATATCTGGGGCTTTTTTCATAGCTAAATTTTCTAATATACGAATTATTTTATCAGACTCTGTCTCGTCTTCACTAAATTTTATTTGAAATGCAGCCATCAAACTGTTTATTTTATCAGCCGTATAAGTAAATACGTTTCTATTATCTTCAGTCAAAATACCTAAATCAACAAATTTATCTTTCATTTTTTGATTATCTTTATACATTCTAGCAAAAGATCTATATATTTCATCAGAGTTCTGTAATAATAATGGATTTTTACCTACCATGTCTGGATTATTTGGATTTATCATTGCAACATTTACTTCAAACATACTTCCAGCTTCTGCATTTTTAAACAATTTAACCTTAGTAGGTGTTTCTCTATATTTATCCTTACCTTCAGGAGTTTCTAAAGCTTCTTTTGCTATTTCATGAAAGTTCTCTGCAGGCAATATAGCAAAATTATTATTAAAGTTTTCATCATTTTTTAAAGAATTAATGTCTGCATTTGAAAATGACATTAAACGTGCCTTATCGACATTTGCTGCATAAAGGGCAGGAGTCAATCCACCTTTCCCATCTGTGGGTACAACAAAATAATCTTTAGTTTCATTAAGTTTTTTCTGAGCTGCAGCTGCAGTAGCTCTATCTTTAGCTTGTGCTTTAAGAGCGTATTTACCAGCAGCCAATTGTTCAGCATCAAATTTTTTCTTAGCCTCCTCTAATTTAGGCATGGCTTTTTCTGTGGCTTCACCTACAGATGTTAATATCTTACTGATATCAAAGCCTTTACCAGCTCTATTCTGCATCAAGCCTAAACCTAAAGCCATGAGAAAATTACTTTTATCTGGACCACCCTCTATATTTATACCCGTTGCCTTAGCAAATTCTTTTTTATAGTCCTCTAAACTTCTTCCACCACCTGTGCCAGCACCTTTTGTTGATTTACCTTTACCAGCTTTATTCATGAAGTCATCCATAGCAATTTTGAATGCATCTTCATTAATTTGATCTACATTTTCAGGAGTTGTTGGCGTTCCTTGCAGACGACCTTCTTCTTCTTTTCTAAAAGCTTCTTTCTCTCTTCCGAACAATTGTTCATCAGCTTTTACTTCTTCCTGTAAATCAGCTACAGATTTTTCTTTTTCTTCAGCTATTGTCTGTGGCCTACCACCTGGCGGTACTTTTGGAGATACAGCATCAGTTAAACTTTTAAGTTCTTCTTCAATTGTTTGTGGTCTACCCTCAGTTGGTATTTTTATGTCACCAAATAATCCTGCTGTTAAATCTTCTGCTATAAATTTTTTTCTTAAATCTTCTTCATTTGGTCTAGGGTTTGTTAAAACTCTTTTTCTAAATCTTTCACCCATCGTTTGAGGGTCTAAAACATCTTTAAAGCTATCAACACCTGAGTCATATAAGTCAGATGCTTTTTGCCTAAAAAAATCGGAAGTTGATTTTGGACCACCAAGTAATTCATTTAAAATCCCTGTTATATCAGAAGCTCCACCATAAATTGATTTACCTGTACCTAATCCAAGATCTATGGCTGATTCAAGACCCATACTCAATAAGTTTGACAGATTAGGTAATCCATAAGTTTTTTGATTTTCAGCCATACTTATCTCCTACTGATAATAACTATTGAAGGCTGTTGCAGCTCCTACACCTTGTAAAAACGGATTTGGACTTGGTTGATAAGCTGTTTGATAGGCAGAAGTTGTTCCTGCTGTTGGTGATCCTGATAAGAACTGTTGACCTATGGATAACGGCATTAAAGCACTTTTTAATGGTGCGAACTGATTTGCTCTGAAAGCGTCTAAAACAGCCTGATCATAGCTCTGTTTCTGAGCGCCTGCTGTTGCCATAGCATTTAGATCATTGGCTGTCAGTGCGCCATATGTTTTACCTACGTCACCCATGATACCACCAAGTTGACCAAATCCCTGACCTAATCCACCTGCTATACCACCAAGCTTACCTATACCTGCACCTAATTGACCTCTGCCTAGACCAAGGTTGCCTAAACTAGCACCAAGGCCACCCATTAGCCTACCAGATTCTAAATCTCTACGTTTACCTTTTTCAAAGGCATCCATAGAAGATGCTAACGCTGTTTTATATCCACTTGATAAAAGTTTGGAAAGAGCATCTGCCTTTGCATCGTAAAGAGTGTTTGCTAGTTCTTGTTTTCCAAGACCTGCTCTACCACTACCAAATGCACCTCTACTAATAGCTTCTGCGTCTGCTCTTTGTTCTGCTTTTGCACCCTGTTTATCTAACTCTTTCATCGCTACATCGATGACATTCTGTTGATAAGGATCCATAAACGCCTTAATTTGTTCGGATGGATCAAAGGCCCCTACGCCTTTTTTAACTTGACTTAGTGCTGGATCAAAATATGTTTCAGCATCGCCTATTGTTTCAGTGCCTGTTTCAAAAGCACTACTTGCATCATCGACTAAACCTAAGCCCTCTTTAAGGGCATCACTACCTGCTGTGCCAAACTGTGCAGCTGATTGAAAGAAAGGTTTAAATCGATCCTGATAAGCTGTTGAACCTAATGTGTTAAGCACCTGTGTTTGTAAAGGATCCATTCCTGCAATTTGATACTGCGGTATACCAAACATATATTGAGAACTTTTAGGATCTGTATAATCTGTTGAACTTAATAGTCCTTTATCACCAAAGCCAAGAAAAGTTCCTGACTCATCATATTGTGGATCGAATAAAGAATCCAAAA
>TARA_R100000654_G_scaffold1131_3_pt1 | contig 12322 bp, 12 predicted proteins | sample TARA_R100000654 | Tara Oceans TARA_R100000654 (sample SAMEA2622473) | marine metagenome | biome: marine biome (ENVO:00000447); feature: surface water layer (ENVO:00002042); material: "saline water (ENVO:00002010), including plankton (ENVO:xxxxxxxx)" | depth 5 m
GCAGAAGTTCAGCAAGCACAACGTAGCATTGAAAATCAACAGGCGCAGCAAAATATTCAACGTGAACATCAGCGCGTTCACAACCGACAAAAAGTGGTTGAACAGCAACAAGTTGCTTTACAGCACAGTTATGATAGATTGGGTGAGAAGAAAACTGTGGAACAGCCACAGGGATCTAAAGTTGACATAGAGGTGTGAAGTGACAAACACTTTTGAAAAAATACTTCAATACAAGCTTATGCCGCGTTTAATGATGTTAGTCATGACCATCATGTACATAAAAGTTATAAATTGGGGGATGAGCCTTGATGATCTATCCACGCAACAATCTGCAATGATATCAGTGGTCAGCGGGGCGATGACAGGAACGATAGCCGTGTGGTTAGGTAGTGAAAAATGAAGTGGTTCTTGCCTTTATTTTGGTGGTCTTTATTGATGGGTCGCCCCATGAAATCGGAGGAACCGCAGCTTTCAGAGACATCCACAGATGTACCTTCTTCGCCAAAGAAATTGAGCGCAGTGGAAACGAGCGTTGGACTTCAAGTCGTGTCTACCACCAAAGAAAAACAGACTCATGGTGCGAACCAAGGTTCGTTCCAAAAGAAACACAATTCTGGGACTAAAAATGACAATAAAGCACGAAGCAGACGTTCTAAAAAAACTGTTAGACGAAACAAGAGAGCAAGTTAAAATGATGTCGTTGCAAATTGATGACTATCAAGCGGCACTGCAACAAATGGAAGACGGAAAACAAAATTCAATGACAGAGTATCAACGTGCTGTTTATAGAATGTTTCAAGCATTTGTAGGGGATGAAAAATGATTCAAGCAATTTTGGGGCCAGTGGCAAACTTAGCAAGCAGTTGGCTACAAGGGAAGGCAGATGCGAATGCTGCGGCTGCAAAGTTAAAACTTACGGAGGCAGAAGCAAAAGCAAAAATTCTATTATCTAAAGAAACATCTACTGCGGATTGGGAGCGCATTATGGCGCAAGGTACGCAAAACTCTATTAAAGATGAGTTTGTAACTGTGATTGTTTTAATTCCAGTGGTGCTTTGTTTTATACCGGGTTTGGAGCAAGTGGTTAAAAATGGATTTGATCGCTTAAATGATTTGCCTGAGTGGTATCAATATTTGGTTTATGTGGTGTGTTTAGCGGCAGTAGGTATTCGCGGAACACGAATGTTTATGACAGGTCGTAGGTAATGGAAAAAACTAATGAAAGATCCTAAAGAAGCTAACAGATTAGGCACTCAAGGTCTTAGAGATAAAAGAATTAAAGATAATGGCGTTAAAATAACGCTTTCTGTTCCGCCTTGGATAAAAAATTTAAAGGAGAAAGAAAAAAGTGCAAATGTGGCAGTGACTAATACTGTTCAGAGTAATAAATTTAAACACGTTGGTTAATTGCTGGCGACTATATTTGGAGATGAAACGTGAGAAAAATTGATAGTATTGTTGTGCATTGCACCGCAACTAATCCTAGTTGGTATGCAGATAAATCAGCAGAAGATGCTGTAACAGAAATTCGTAGATGGCATACTCAAGAACGCGGATGGTCAGATATAGGTTATCATTTCGTTATATCTCGTAAAGGGGAGATAGCGGATGGTAGACCCGTAGAACGTTCTGGAGCGCATACACGCGGCTTTAATAAAGGTAGTATAGGAGTAGCAATTTGCGGCGGTAGAGGCGGATGTGCAGACGATAAGTTCCTTGACAACTTTACTGAAGAACAAGCAACTTCATTGCGTAAACTTTTAGATCAACTGCACGAAGATTATGATATTAAGTGGGTAAAGGGACACTCAGACTTTGCAAACAAAGCTTGCCCGTGTTTTAATGTTGAAGAATGGTATGGTTAAGCTGTTTGGCCTGACAGGAGATCATAATGCCACTTACGAAACTTCAGTTTAGACCCGGTGTAAATCGTGAAACCACGTCTTATAGCAATGAAGGTGGCTGGTTTGACACAGACAAAGTGCGTTTTCGTTTTGGTTATCCTGAAAAAATAGGCGGCTGGATTAAGCAATCTGTTAATGCGTTTTTAGGCACAGCCCGTGCTCTTCATCCTTGGGTTGCCTTGGATGGTACTAACTTTTTAGGTGTTGGTACACATTTAAAATATTACATAAACGAGGGTGGCGCTTATAACGATATAACACCTATTCGAGCTACAACATCTGCTGGTGATGTAACATTTGCAACAGGATTTGATACTTTAAATGGAGCTATAACTGCTGAAACAGAAAGCATTGTTCTTAATAGTTCATCTGGCTTTCCTGCGTCTGGTCGCATAAAAATAGATAGTGAAGAAATTACTTATGCCGCTATATCTAGCAATACGCTAACTGGATGTGTGCGTGGCGTAAACAATACTACAGCAGCTACACATTCTGATAGCGCCAATGTAGGTTGTGCTACAATTACAGTGACAGATACGGCTCATGGAGCTTTAGATAGTGATTTTGTGACTTTTTCAGGTGCTGCTAGTCTTGGTGGCTTAATTACTGCAAATGTATTAAATCAAGAATATCAAGTTACCTCCGTTGTTTCCACTGCTGTATATCAAATTGAGGCAAGAGAAGTTAGCACGATTGGGTCAATTACTACTACTGCTGGTTTGGAGCCGACTTTTGTTTTTTCAAACGCGTCTGACACTGGAAATGGTGGTAGTTCTGTAGTTGGAACATATCAAATCAACACTGGCCTTAACACCACCATTAGCGGAAACGGTTGGAATGCAGGATTTTGGGGGCGCGGAACTTGGAACTCTGCTACTGATTTAACATCTTCGGGACAAACCCTTAGAATTTGGTCGCATGATAATTTTGGCGAAGATTTAATTATAAATGTAAGAGATAATAATATTTATTATTGGGATAAAAGTGGTGGAACAGGATCAAGAGCGGTTGTTTTAAGTTCTTTGGCAGAATCCAATAAAGCCCCAATAGTCGCAAAACAGGTTCTTGTTTCAGATCGTGATAGGCACGTAATAGCATTTGGCTGTGATTCTGAAGTTAACGCTGGGGTTCAAGATCCTTTATTAATTAGATTTTGTGATCAAGAAAATGTTCGTGAATGGCAATCTTTAGTTACCAACACTGCTGGTGATTTGCGTATTGGTTCAGGTTCAAAAATTGTAACGGCAATTGAAACACGTCAACAAATTCTTGTTTATACTGATGTATCTTTACACGCGATGCAATTTTTAGGGCCACCATTTACTTTTGGTATAAACGCCATATCAGAGGGTATTACGATAGCAGGCCCTTTAGCCGCTATAGCTGTTGAAGATAATGTTTTTTGGATGGGCGCTGAGGAGTTTTACATTTACTCAGGGTCGGTTCAAAGACTTCCTTGCTCTGTGAGGGACTACATATTTACTGATATAAATACTGATCAGTTAGAAAAGGTAACTGCTGGTGTAAACTCTGCATTTGCTGAAGTTACTTGGTTTTATCCCTCTGCATCAAGCGCGGAAAACGATAGATATGTTACATACAATTATCAGCAAAAGATATGGTATTATGGCAACATACCAAGAACTGTATGGTTAGATAGAGGTGTAAACGCTAATCCTATAGCAGCGTCTGACGATCATTATTTATATCTTCATGAAGTTGGTTTTGACGATGGAAGCACAGAACCTGCCTCTGCAATTACTGCTTATATTGAAAGCAGTCAAATGGACTTAGGTGAAGGTGATCAATTTGCATTTATGCGAAGACTTATACCTGATGTTACTTTTAGAGATTCTACTGCTGAAACGCCTAGCGCAATTATGACGTTAAAAGTTAGAAACTTTCCCGGTGGAAATTATTTATCATCTGATGCAAACACAATATCAAAAACTGCAAGTGTTCCTGTAGAACAGTTTACGGATCAAGTTTTTGTGCGCCTTAGAGGAAGGTCATTTGCTATTAGAGTAGAAAGTCAAAATGCGGGTGTTACATGGAGGCTGGGATCGCCTAGAGTAGATGTAAGACCAGATGGAAGGCAATAATGTCTCGTAATCTTAATCTTCCTTTCTTTCCTGTACCGCCACCCGACTATAACTCTCAATACTTTTCTGAAGTTTTACGCTCTTACTCTACTTATTTACAAAATATGCAAAATGCTGGAGAAGGACGTAATACTTTTACGGTATTTACCGCGTTGCAAACAGATGATTCTGGATTAGAAGCTGGTGCTGTTTTTAGTCATGGAGGTCAGTTACGTGTGCCGTTGGCAGACTCTCCTTTTGTTAGAGGTAGTCAGGCGACAGGACAAGTTGGGTCAGTGACAATAACAACATGATGAACACTCTAGTATTTTGTAGAAAGATTTGATAGTTTAGTTTTAATGGCTGTAAGGATGTGAATATGCAGGGTATGGCAAGATTCGGCAGAAATGGCGATACACGCATGGCGCATGTCGCTCCGGGCGAAATGGTTGTGCCTCCACAGGTGTTACAACGCAATCCAAAAGTTGCTCGTGGCCTTGGCATGGCGTTTAGAGATGCAGGTGCTGATCCAAAGCGATATGTGGTTGGGTCAGGTCAAAATAGCATAAATCCAATGACAGGTAAGCCTGAATTTTTTATTAAAGATATAATAGGCGCGATAACAGGTGGAGGTTTTTTTGGAAACCCACTAGTTCAAGGGGCTATTGGCAATTTGGCGTTGCAAGCAATTAGAGGCAAAAAGCCATCTTTGCGTGACGCTTTAATAGGTGGTGCTGTTGGCGGCGGCATAGGTGCTCTTACTGGTTCTGGCACTGGTGTTGACTCTCTTGATAAACTTTTGGGTTTAGCAGGTGATACAGATGCTGCAAGTCTTGCAAAGGCAGGATCGAAACTTGCAGATGCAGGTATGGGTGTTAGTTCATCTGGTGGCCTTAAAACTCCTAAAGCTATTAAAAGAGCAGAAGGTCTTTTAGGTCTTGGCGAGATGTTTAATACCAACCCAAGCAAGGGGATAGGCCGTATTCTTAATACGAAGGCAGGTGAGATGCTTGCTTTCGGTCTAGGCTCACAGTTGCTTGATTCATTGTTTAGTAAAGAAGAAGACCCTGATCCATATGGCATGATGGAAAGATTTAATCGTCCATTTGGTCAAGGTCCAATAAGCCTTCGTCCGAGGGAAAGAAGAGATCGTGATCCTAATCCTCTAATGTTAAAAAGGGGTGGGTCAACTGAATTTCCCAGAAGAAATGGAGGCATAGATCCAAGTGAAGGCTCTGGCACAAAAGACGATGTACCTGCCATGCTTACGGCGGGTGAGTTCGTTATGACACGCGATGCTGTCAAGGGCGCTGGTAATGGCAGTCTAGATAAGGGTATTCAGAAGATGTACAGTATGATGAATAATCTGGAAAGGAAAGCCTGATGACAGAAACACAAACAGTAATTCAGGCTAGACCAAGATATATTCAAGACATAGATGAAGCCCTTTTAGGTCGTATATTTGGAACCCCAGATGAATTTGGTGTTTTAAGTGGTGGCCTAATTGATGACCAAGATCTTTTTCAAATACCAAATTATGTTCAAGCGCAAAGTGGCTTACAAGACGCTGTAGCAGGTACTTTCGCAACGCCAGAACAACGTCAGGCGTTTATGGATCGTTATCAAACTTACTTTACAGACGATCAGGGTGTTGCGCGTTATCTACCAGATGCGGCGGCTGGATTACAGCAGGGTCTTGGCACAATTGGCAGTGCTATCTCTGATTACTTTCCAGACGCAAAAACATATTTACAGGAAGGTCGAGGTGGAATTGGCGCGAAAGATATTTTTGATACAGAATTAGCTGGAGCGAGAAGCAGAGCAGATCAAGGCACAGGCGTTTTTGATGCTAGAGGTAGATCGGATGCGTTGCTTGGAGATGCGCGAGGCGCAATACAGGGTGGTCTTGGGCAAGCACCTACAGTAAACGTTGATGAAGGTGGAACATTTACAGAAAGGTCAATTGATACTGGTGGTGAGTTTGGTGCTCGTGAAGCTTTTGAAAGAGGAACAGGTCGTGCTCTTGAGCTTGCCGAGGAGGGGTTAGGGCGCTTCGATCCCGTTGCTCGTACACAAGAGTTTATGGACCCGTACAAAGAACAAGTTATAGATGCTGCTCTTAAAAAAATAGATCGTGAAGGAACAAAGGCTCGTGGAGCGGCTGCGGCTAAAGCTATTGGAGCGGGGGCATTTGGTGGTTCAAGGGCAGGTGTACAACTTGCTGAAACCGAACGCGCAATTGAAGAACAAAGACAAAATACAATCGCAAATCTCATGTCTCAGGGTTACGACAAGGCGCTTTCTGGCGCAATGGCTACTGATGAAGCTGCTCGTAAACGGGCGCTACAAGCATCTGGATTAACTGGTGAACTAGGTGCTCGTGGTGCTGGTTTAGAATCAAAAGCTTTTGAGGATGCTGCTAGACGTGGCCTTACTGGGTCTACTGCGGAGGCTCAAATGGCTCAACAAGCTTTTGAGGATGCCGCAAAACGTGGTCTTGCCGCTACAAGCACTGAGGGTCAATTAAACCAAAAAGCTTTTGAAGATGCTATGCGTAGGCAACTATCGGGCGGCACAGCTTTAGGAGATATTGGTAGAGCACAGCTTGGCGCAGAGTCAGGGGCTTTTGAAGCTGGCAGAAACCGTATGTTAAAAGCTGCTGATATGTATCGCAGCATGGGTCTATCAAGTGCAGAAGCGCAGGCTCGTGCGGCACAAGATGAGAAAAAACGTAGCCTAGAAACGGGAAGATTAATGGGTGGTTTGGGATCTACCTTGGGTCAATTGGGTGGCGCACAGGGTAACATAGGTAAAGCCTATGGTGCATTAGCAGGGCAGTCTGCAAACATTGGTCAGGCATATGCAGGCATGGCTCCTGCGGATCTTGGCTTTATGTATGAGCTTGGTGGCAAAGAGCGTCAATACGGTCAACAGTATGAAGATATGTTGCGTAAGAACCAGTTGCTAACAACGCAAGAGGCGCTTGCACCTTATAGTTACGCACAAAACTTCCTAACTGGATCGCCATCTGCATCCATATATGGTGAGTTTACATCACAACCATCTAGTGCGCCTAATCCGTTCTTATCGGGCGTAGGTGCGTACACTGCTGGTCAAGGCTATATGCAACAATAGGCGCAGGGATTTATTATGGCTGATACTTTTGGTTTAGGTTCTCTTTTTCAAGAAGAAGGTCCGGGTCGGTCTGGTGGGCCTCGTTTGTTGCCTGAAATTGGTCTTTTTGGAGAAACTAAAGCTACTCTTGCAGATCGACTGGCTGGAGTGCCACTCGGATCACCCGAACAAGTGTTCGGTGCATTTCGAAGGCCAGATGGTAGGGTTGTTCAGTTTGGTTTGCCTGAAGAGTTTTCTCAAGAAGAAATTTTACGTGCGCTCGAAGACATAAAAAGTGTTCCCGCAAGTAGTACTCTTGCTGATCGTAAAGCTGTAGCTGATGTTGCAAAGCGTCTTGAAGCGTTGCCTGAAGATGATCCCACTTTTGCGGAAGGTCCTCTTGATGCTTTGTCGGCTGACATTAATAACACACTTTCTGAATTAAAAACTTCTCCATCTCAAACACAAAAAACAGCTACAACTGCTATAGCAAATTTAAGTCAACAGTTTGCTGAAGATGAAATGGGTCGCGGCACAAGTCAAGCTACTATTGAAGATGCTTTTATAGCGGGTATGGATGATTTTCTTGAAACCGTTCGAGGCGCTAAACCTGATACAAAAACAAAAGATCTTGAAAAATATAAAAAAGAATTTGCAGATGCCACAGGCATAGACATTAGTGGTAAAGTAGATAAGAGCCATGCTTTAATGACATTTGGTTTGGCGCTTATGCAAAACAAAGCTGGTAAAGGCTTCAATGTTGGTAAGATGTTAAGTGCTGTTGGTAAAGCTGGTGAAACCGCTTTGCCTGCTCTTGAAAAAGCGCGTGAAAAAGCTCGTGCTGGTGCAGCAGCGGCTGGTAAGTATGCTTTAACAGCAAGAGCCGCAGATCAGGCCACTGATGCCGCTAATTTAGAAAAATCTTTAGCGCGTGAACAATATTATGTTTATGAAAGAGGTCCAGATGGCGCACCATTTGCAAAATTAGATAAAGGTGATTTATTTCACCTAAGCAAATATGAACTTAGTGAGCTTATGAAAGATCCAAAGTTTGATAAAAATTATTCGTTTTTAACAGCTAAGGATTATTTAGGCTTACAAAGCACAGGAACGGATACGGATTTAGGCAATCCTTACGGAAAATCGACTAAAATCTCTCTTTTAGGTGGTGATTTAGAGGGTGTGCCTTCAATTTACATTGTTGATGGTCAACGTCCTGATGGCAATTATAAAGGTAACAAAAAAGAAAAATCGTTTTTACAAAGTGATGAAAAATCTATAGTTAAAAATATTATAAACGAACAACAGTCTATTTTAAAAGAGCAAGATGAATTTAGCGGTTTAATAGCTAATATACAATCTGGTGTATCCATACCCAAACAAATTGGTAGTAGTATTATTCAATTTGGTAGAAATTTAGGTTTAGATTTAGGCACTGGACCAACACAAATTGCACAAGCTAGAAAAAAGTTAGAAAAAATACAACTTTTAAATGCTACAGAAATTCTTCAAGAGTCTGGAAAAACTTTGTCTGATACAGATAGGGAAAGAGTTAAAGCATTTGTAGGAGAAATAAATTTAGCAAATGCTGATGACGCTCTAATATTGCAATCTTTAGGCAGAGTTTACGATATTGTCTTGCAGGCTAGACAAAGAAATTTAGATACAGCAGTTTCAAATTTAAATTTAATGTTTGGTATTACTTTTGAAACTTATAAAGATGCTCCTCCTACCAAAAAAGAACTTGACGCAATGAACAAAGAGCGCGGCACTAATTTTACAATGAAAGATTTCATAAAATCTGGAAGCCAACCATGACACCTCAAGAGCATTTACGTTTATTTAGAGAAGGCCAAAAAAAACCATTAACTCCACAAGAGCATTTAAGAGAATTTCGTGCATCTAAGTCCGGGGGTAGTTCTCTTGGTTTGCCTAGGGCTATATCATTTGAAGAATTATTAGCAGAGTCTTCCAAAAAAGATGAAAACTTTGATTATACAACTGGCGCTAAAGGTGGGTTAAGAGCAAAACTTTCTTTTATGGAAACTGATGAAGAGAAAGAAAATTTACTTCAAAGCATAGTTGGCGTTGAGGGATATACAAAAGATCGGGGGGGCAATCTTGCCTTAACACCAAAGGGTCAAGAGAAATTAGGCTACGATGTAATTGATAAAAATCTCGTTATTGAAGAAGAGGGGTTTCGATTAGGTCGTGATTTAGCAGATGTTGCTGGCCTTGCTCCAGAAACAATTGGCTCTGTTATTGGCGGTATTCTTGGTGCGCCCGGATTGGTTACAGGTGCTGGACTTGCCGCCGCTGGTGCAGCAGTAGGTCAAACTGTTGAAGAAGGTATTGAAGGCTTACTTGGTCTTCAAAAGCAAACTGCTGGTGAAGTAGCAACAGATGTAGCAAAAGAAGCAGCCATAGCTGGTGCTATTGATTTTGCAACCGTGGGAACATTTAAAGCACTTCGCGGTGCTGTAAACATGGCTGGTAAAGGTGCGAGTGCGGCTGCTCGTGCTACAGGTCAAGCGGAAGTAGAGCTTGGTCAAGAAGGCGCTGAAAGAGCTTTACGTCTTTTAGATGAAGGTGCTTTGCCTAGTTATGAGGCTGCTGGTATGCCTGCTGCTTTATCACGAATGTCTCAAATTGCAGAATCTATAGGTGGTAAAGAAAAACGTGCTGTTAAAAATGTTATGTTTGCCATTGATAAAAAGAGAAAATTATTAGACGAATATGGCGCTGCAAATGTGGACGAGCTTTCTAGTATTATCGGTAGATCTGCACCAGCAAAAGCAGATGAGCTTTCCACCGCTTTAAAAAATGCACAAAAAGCACACATGAACGCTATAGATGAAAGTGTTAACTTGTTGACTCAATCTACTCGTAAAGGAGGTGAGATTGATGACTTTGTGCTAAAAACACTTACTGATAATTATGAAAACTTTATTAAAGGCGCTGATGGAGAGTGGAAAGCTATTGATGAAACTTTAAGTCAAGTTCGTGGTACGGTAAAAATAAACGGTGAAATGGTAGAGGCTACAGGCGGTGAGCTTCCTATCTTTGATATAGGTGCATTTAAAACTCGATTTGACGATGTAATTAATACGGAATATGGCGGAGCAAAAGGATTGCCACCTGAAGAATTTACCAAAGTTGGCGAACTTATTGAGCAATTAACGAATTTAGGTCCAAAAAAAGGATTTACCTCTTTTAACGGCATGAAAAATCTTCGTAAAAAAATTCAAGATACATTGATGGACCCAAGGTTAGGAACTGGTGACACTACGGCTAGGCGTTTGTTAAGTGACGTGCGAGATCGAATTGACAATATGATGTATGGCAAAACAGACATAACATTTACTGGTGTTGGTAGAGGTAACGCTCCCAAAATAAAACAAGCCATGAAGCAATTAGAAAATGCTCGTGCCTCATATAACAAAGAAATTGGTCTTTATAGATCATTAGAAAAGTTAAATATTTTAAGAAATGTTGGAGAAGCTGGTAAAGATGTTAAGCTAGTTGTTGGTCGGTATTTTGATGACATTATAAAAACGCCAGATCGCATAAATGCCGTTCTTGATGCTGCAAAGGGTCAAAGAGAAGAGGTGCGCCAAGCTTTAGCTCAAAGATATATTGATGATGCTTTGTTTGCCGCCAACAAGGATTTTGCTGACCCAAACAAATTTAACGGTGTTCTTTTTAACAGCAAAATAAAAAGTTTAGGTAAATCTGGAAAAGCTATTTTTGGTGATGATTGGGGTGAAGTTCAAAACTTAGCACGATCTTTGTCTTATGGTGGTATGAAAAGAATAGATGATGATATTTTAGAAAGAGTGATCGCACAAAATCCATCTGATAATATTGTTACAACTCTTAAAAGCATTAAAGATGCTCAAGTTGGTCTTGATGAAGCCATGTCAACGAAAGTTCTTCGTGATTTAGCTGAAGGTAAGATAGACCCAGAGGAAGCTGCCACCGTTATCTCTAGCCCAAAAACAACACGATCTCAAATGAATAGAATTATGAAGTTTTTTGAGAATGATGTAAAATCTCAAGATACCATAAGACGAACAATTGTTAATGATATTCTTGGATCTGTAGATGAAGAGATATTTGTTAATGAAAAAGCTGCTTCTTCTTTAAAAAATGCAATTAATTCATATCAACCTAAAATGTTAGAAAAAGTTTTGGGTAAACAAACACTTGCAGATATGAATCAATTAGCTGATGATTTAATATTTTTACGCGATACAGGTAGAAAGGGAGCAGGTTCTCTTGCTGCTGATGCCATAAGAACCGGGGTAATAACTGCACCAATTAAAAACGTTGGTAAATTGTCTAGATTTAAAGTGTTAGATTATATGTTCAATAATCCCTCTACCATGCGCCGTGCTTTGGAGTTAAAAACTGGAAGAACAACACCAGAGGCCGCAGCACAAAGTTGGTCACAAGCAATTAATGAAGCAACCGAACAAATTACAGGGGAAGGCGCTTCTCTGACCGAACGCGCTGCTGGCGTTGGTCGAGGCATTAGTGGAACTTTAGGTGCAATTAATCGCGGTCAAACAGCAAGTCGTCAGGCTCTTGGTCAACTTTTGACAAGCCCACAAGGAACGCAGGTTGATGTACCACAAATAAATAAAATCCCAATTCCAGAGGTGCAACAACCTATCTCTATTGATGACATTTCAATTCAAAGAACAGTTGACCCGACTGCTGCAAACAGACAGGCCAACTTGCGTCAACGTGCAAAGACAAATCCATATATAGCTGCGTCTTTACTGGGCGGTCTAGGAAGTGCTGGCTTGCTCTAATCTTCTAATACGGCAGATAACCCACCAATGTTAGTTGCTCTAGGTGGTGGAGTTGATGGTCTGTTTCTCGCAATGATTTCCTCATAAGCGTCATCGATCATACGAGAAAGTTGTCTGCCAATTGCACGATCCTCTTTATCAGCAATGTAAACTAATTTATCGTAAGCATCTATTGAAACTCCGACTGATTTGTATTTAATTGGATTTGGCATGGAGGTTCTTTCCCATATATGACGTTTACAACACTATATAATCCCAAGAGGCGTGGGTCAAGACCCAAGTACGGCAACAAGAAAGTTATAGTGGATGGTATTAAGTTCGATTCTAAGTGGGAGTCTGAACGGTATCTTTATCTTAAATCTCTTGAACGCGCTGGAACAGTAAAGAATTTACAATTACAGGTTAG
>TARA_R100000654_G_scaffold36004_1_pt1 | contig 12289 bp, 10 predicted proteins | sample TARA_R100000654 | Tara Oceans TARA_R100000654 (sample SAMEA2622473) | marine metagenome | biome: marine biome (ENVO:00000447); feature: surface water layer (ENVO:00002042); material: "saline water (ENVO:00002010), including plankton (ENVO:xxxxxxxx)" | depth 5 m
GTACTAGGTGAAATTGTAACATTACTTGTTGTTATTGTAGGTTTTGTTTCTGTTGCATCAATAAATGATAAAACACCAGAACCATTAGTAGATAAAACTTGTCCATTTGAACCTGTATTATTTGGTAAAACTAAAGTATATGTAGCACTAGCCGAATGCGGAGGTGCTTTAATTTTTACACCATGAGTATTAACATGACAATTTAATTGTATATAACCATCAACACTTGACCCATCACCTTTAATTTCTAAACCTGCTGTACCATCTGAAATAAATTCTGTTTTATCTTTTGTGACAGCATCTGTTGCAATCTTTACACTTGTTACTGAAGAATCTTTAGGTACATTTTGTATACCACTTCCAAATAGTTTTACAAAATCACAAACACTATTTGAATTAACACTAAAGTCAAAAGTAATTGTTCCTGCTGTACTATTAACTGTATAGTTACCACCTTGAACTACACCATCAATAGCAATCATTATTGAATCTGTATCAGCATCAGTAACTTGAACTCCGCCTTTTTGTAAATTGTAAGGACCTGCTCCTGCATTAAATGTGATGTTATCTAATGTTTGAACATCACCTAAATTATTTAAATCTTTTCCTATATAAGCCATATTATACTATCTCTCTTTTAATAAATGATAACAACTCTACCATTTCCTCCATCATTATCACCTGCAACTGGAACACCAATACCACTTGCCCAGTTACTATCTGATGTTGCTGTTGAATTTGTTGCACCTGCTGAACCTGCATTTGCTGCTGTAATATTTGAAACTAAAGAAGTGTTTGCATAACCAGAACCACCTGCTCCAGATGCCCAAGTTCCTCCGCCAGAACCATGCGTTCCTGCACCACCTCCAAAGTAACCAGAACCACCACCACCACCTTCTGATGAACCATTAGTTTGTGTGTTTCCATGACCACCATGTAATGCACCACCATTAGCTGTTGTATATCCACTTGCTGAACCTCTTGTAAAGTGAACAGTACCATTGTCTCCACCTGCTGATGTAGTTCCCGGTCTTCCATGTGAAGCACTAGAATTAACTCCACCACTTCCACCATTTTGATTAAAGCCACCACCATAACCACCTTGACCAACAGATAAACCTTCACCACTAACTGAACCTGCTGCTCCACCACCACCTGCAATAGCTATTGCATTTGATTGTGAAGTAACAGCACCATTAAATATACCAGATAAACCTCCACCAGTTCCTGCTACATTACCCCAACCACCATTTTCACCAGTTGATGCAGCAACTAAATGTCCATAGGTTGCAAGTTTATTTGAAGAACCAACACCACCACCAGTATTTCTATCTTGACCACCTTGTCCGACTACAATATTTAATGATGATATACCAGTTACATTTATAGTTCCAATACCAAAACCACCTGCTCCACCACTTTGCGAGTAATATTCATTATGACCTGCACCTGCAGCTCCCCATACTTTGGCTTGAATTGAAGTTACACCAGATGGTACACTAAATGTTTGTAATGAACCAGTATAAGCATATGCTGTTGTAACTGGTGCTTTTACAATTATACTAAATGCTCTGTCTGCTGTTTTACTATTTGCTGTTGCTCTTAAAGTAAAACTTGATGTAGTGTCTGAACCTACTGCTGAAAATCCTGTTATAGCACCAGTAGATGAATTTAAACTTGCACCTGCAGGTAAAGAACCAGATTGAACAGAATAAACGATTGTATCACTATCTGCATCTGTCGCTGTTGCTGATAAACTTGCTGTGCTTCTTACACTATCATAAACTGTTCCTAAAGAACCTGCTGCTGTACTCCAAGTTGGGTTATTATCAACATTAATTTGATTTTCTAATATTCCCGACAAACCACCTGCTGTAGTTACTTTTACACCATAAGGTTCTTGTGCATTTAAAAAACTTGATTTAGGAGCTACTGCTGTAATTTGTGTAGAACTATCTATAGTTGTAGTTGAAGCATTAAAACTTGCTGAAGTACCTACAAAAGAAACTACATCACCAGTTGAAAAACCAGAACCAGTTATAACAATAGTTTGATTTCCACCACCTGCACTATCAACTTCAGTATCATCAATAGAAGAAATTACTGGAGTTTGTTCTAATGAAACAAAATCTCCATTTGAATTTCTTCCTTCAAATTTATTAGTTGTTGAGTTATATCTAAATTGACCTGTAGTAGAACCTCGTTGCCCTGTAGTACCTAAAGCAACTTTAGTACCTTCAGTACCATCATCAGTAATGTTAGTTTTAGCATCTGTTGCTAATTTTGATTTTGTAATTGTACCATCTTCAATGAGAGTAGTATCAAGTACTGTATCTGCCGGTTTTGGTCCTATAAAAGGCATTTATTTTTTCTCCTAATTTAATCTTATGTTATTTCCATTATAGAAAGTGTAGCATCAATCTTTGCTGATGTTCCACAATCTATTTTTAGTACATCTGTATTTTGTAATACAACTTTGTTACCACTTAATAATTCAAGTGAACTCCCTGTTGGAATTGGTACATCTTTTACTAAGAATACATTTTCATTAGTTTCAGTATCATTTGTATTACTTTCTAATTTAACAGAAGCTGTTACACTAGAAGTATGTACATTTGCTAATACCAAACCTAATACAACTGCTCCGCCAGAAGCACCGCATGTATAGATAGTATCTGGAGTACCGCTTGAACTTGGCATTGCTGCATTACTTTTTACTTTAAATGTATTAGCCATATGTTTCCTCCTATCCTAAAGCTATTGCTAAAGCTGTCGGGTCATCTGTTGAAAATCCTTGACCAGACAGGTATGTGTTTAATTGTGATGCATTTATAAATTTAGTAGTACCTGCATCATCTACTATTAATTTGTCTGTTGTTGCTAAAGTAATTCCTGTTCCATCTGTAGCACCATCAACTTGAATCGCTGCTCCAGAAACTTTATCTGCTGTTGTTATTGTATTTAATTTTGAATCTGCTATTGAACCTGCTAATTGTGCATTTGTAATTGTTCCTGTTAATGAAGTTGTAGGATAATTAGTTGCATCTGATAAGTCAAAAGCAGGAGTAGCATCTGATTGTCCTAAATCTAAACTTACTCCACCAAAACTTACTGAATCATTTACAAGTTTGCTATTAGCAATACTACCTGCTAACATTGCATTATCAACTGCACCTGCTTGAATTGTTGCAGCACCAGTATTAGTAATAGCTATGTCTCCAGATATTGTTTTATTATCAAAACTATCCGTACCATCATAGATTAAAATTTGTCCAGATGATAAAGATGAAATATTAGTATCAGTCAGTTCAGACAACTCATTTGCAGTTGCCACTTGTGACTGTACATATGCTTTGATTGATTGTTGTGTTGCTAATTTAGTATCTGAATCGGAAGCAAAATCATCTTCGTCTAGTATTGCTGACCCAGATACTCCTGTATTGATAACAGGACTTGTGAGAGTTTTGTTTGATAAAGCTTGTGATGTTGATAAGTCAACTGTTGTACCAGTATCAATATTTAAAGTTACTGCTCCAGTTATACCACCACCAGATAAACCTGTACCTGCTGTTACTGAAGTTATATCTCCAGTTGGTACTGTTGCTACTTGTGCATCTACATAAGTTTTAATAGCTTTTGCAGAAGCTAAAGTATCATCACTTCCAGATACTGAAGTTATATCTGTATCTAATACTCCAGAAGCAAAGTCTGCTACTTCAAGATTAGTGATACTATTTCCACTACCATTTGCATCTATTGTTTTATTTGTAAATGTATCTGTGCTAGTACCTGTTACTACAGTTCCATCAATACTAATTGTTAAAGTAGTACCAGAACCTACAGTATCAATACCAGTTCCCCCTGCAATAGTTAAACTTTCAGTATCTAAATCTATATCTAATGCACCACCAGAATCACCTTGAAAATCTAAATCTTGTTGGTTAAGTGAAGTAGTAACTGCATCTACATAAGCTTTAATACTTTGTTGTGTTGCTAAAGCAGTTGCTGAATTTGTTGCAAAGTTATCTTCATCTAATATTGTAGAAACTGTTGCACCACTTCCTACTTTTAAAGTACCAGATATATCTGTATTTGCATTAACATCAAATGTTGTTGTTGCTACAACTATATCTGTATCTGCTGCAATATTTAATCTACCATCTACTGATGAATTAATTGAGATTGCTGAATCTCTAAATAAAATTTTCTCATCTGTACTTAATAAAATATCATCTGAGAATTGGAAGTAATCTTCATCTTCCATCCATGAAAGAACACCATCATTACTTGTTGCATCAAATGTAACTACAACATCTGCATTAACATTTGTACCAAAGGTAATAGCATTACTAAATAATTTTGATATAGGACCACCATCTCCTGTAGTCGAACCATCATGCGTATGTCCAGACGATACATTAAAAGCTGCGGCTAGTTGGTCATACTCATTATTAAGCAATGATGCAAATATCGTATCACCATCTGTGAATGTACTCTGTCTAGTATAAGCTGCCATTTATTATGTCCTTCCTGCAGGTATAAAATCTACATAAAATCCAGATACAGTATAAGGTGAACCTGTACCTGTACTTCTAACTCTAAAGTTATTTGTAAATCCACTACCTGTTAGTGTTGTTTTTTGTTGTGGAAATAATGTTCCACCGAAAATTGTTGTTCCAAATACTGAACCACTTCCAAATTTAGCAGGAGTTTGTAATGCTCCTAATGCTATTTCATCTGGTTGAGTTACATCACCACTTTCAAAATCATAACGAGTAAGTAACTTTAAATTATTATTTGTTCCTTCAGAACGAATACTTGTTTTAATATAGTATAAAGTTTTTCTAACACCTGCATCACCATAATCTAAATCTGGTGATTTATATGTTGCTACAATATTTGAACTATCAAAACTACTACCAGTATCATGGTTATAAACAAAACCAGATTCATCTGAATGATAAAGAATTTCACTTCCATTTTCATCTACACCAGAGTGTGCTATCTTAGCAGGTATTCCTTTTGTAGTACTCCACTCATAAACTCCTGCACCTGTAGAAGATATTTTAAATGTTCCTATAACTCCACCTTGAATATTATTAGCTACTCCAGATTTAAAATAAAATAATCTATATTGACTTTTTTCTCTTACTACCATACTTGCAAATCTAATTGATGATAGAAAAGGCATTACTTCATCTCTAAATACTGGTAATATTTTTCTACTAATAGAACTTAATTCTATATCGTCAATTCTTGCTGTTCCTGCAATAGTTCTTAAACCATCTGGTGCTAAGAAAATTAAATCTCCACCTATCTCTTGGACTGTATTACCACTTACACATCCAATGTTTTTTGTGACACCAGATACTGCTGCAGTACCATCTAATCCAGAAACTTGAAATATACTTGATTCACAAAAAACAATAAGTTTATTTCTAAAAGGTTTTATTTGTTTTATTTTATCACCAACATCTATTGTACCTGCTGATGAACCTGTAAAGTCTTCTGGTTTTAATCTTGTACTATAACTTAATACTTGTGGATTATCTGCATCTCCTGCTACTACTAATCTTTCTGCAAAAATAGTTGCAAACTTAGATTTTTCTGGAGCAGACCTTTGTATTTCTTTAAAAAAGAAAGTATGTGTTCCACTAGCTATATCTATTTTTAAATATGCAGGTTGATTATTTCCATCTACTATAAATAATTCACCATATTGTGATTCACCTTCATATAAAGCAAACTTACAATCAGATTGACTTACTCTTGATATTGTTGAACCACTTGCTAATTGTGTTGCAGTTGCTCCATTTTTTTTTATATTTTGACTTGAAGCTGTTGCTGCAAAATTACCATCTGCAGTTAGTGTTACATTATCTGTAATAGATAAGATATTAAAAATTTCATTGTTAATTTTAATATCATCACCTACTGAAAATTCTGTAGTAAAACTTGTTCCACTTCCTGTTACAGTTGGAGAACCTGCTGTTACTGAAACTGTTCCTGTTTTATTTTGATAGGTATCTTTATTTACTTGTGTCCATGTATTACCATCTGCACTATAATAAATATTAGAACCTTGACAAGCTACAACTCCTTTAGCATATCTAAATATACCTTCTAAGTTTGTACTAGTTGTATCTGGAGTACTGGAACCAAATTTAGAAAAACCATTTATTCTTCTATATCCTCCATGGATAGAAGATTCATAGTTTTCCAAAGTTGTTGCGACACCCGGAGTTCTAAATAGTGAGTGTGTTGTACCTACTAAGTCTAATCCGCCTTCGCATGTTACTGATACACCTTGTTCTGCCATTTAACAATTCCATGCTCTTAATGCTTTATTTATTCTACTATTAGGGTCTCTTGCAGTTTTTGCAGATGTAAGTTTTTTCTTCATCCCTTTCATCCTTGCACAAAAACTAGCCCTTCTTTTATTACCAACTTTTTTACTTGGTGCTTTTAAATTTCCTCCGGTAGAACGATTATAACTTGCTCTACCTTTTGCATTTAAACCACCTTTAGGATTCTTACCTTCTTTTCTCTGCCATGCAGGTGATTTTGCCATTATACTATCCTTGTTCTATCATCAGTCATTCTATCTGGAAAAGGTTCAATAAGTTGTTCTCTCATTGTTCTTAAACCTTTTTTATATTCTGCATCAGCTAGTTGTGACTGACTTATATTATCTTTAAATTGATGTACATAGTATCTTGCTCTTGCAAGTAATACTGTTGTGTATTGTTGTGGGAATACTACAGTATCTCCATGTGCTGTTAATTCTTCTGGTTGTGAATATGCAAAGAAATAAATTTTGTATTTACCATCTGGTATAGGTGATAAACCAAACTTATCGTTCTTTGGACTTCTAATAATTCTTTGTGGGATACCAAATGTTTGTGTATCACTTTTATCTACTGACTCAGATATTGAATAATGCTTACTCCAAAACTCTGTAGTAATAGGTCTTAAATTTCTTATTTCAAATGGTGCTGTTTTTCCACTAACACCTTCTTCTGTTAAGACTACATTTTCATAATCTATAAAGCCATAATCAGTTGTAACTCCAGTTGAACTTGCGTTAAATTTGTACCACCTAGTTCCAGATACAGTTTCAACTGCAACATTTCCATAATAGTTATTACTTGGGTCACCAACTGCTAAGAAACTCCATTTATCTTCTGCATTACAAATATCAAAGTATGCTCTATTAATTGTATCTTTAATATATTTTTGTATTCCTTTAGCATTTGCAAAAGAAACACTTGACAACTCTACCTCATTCAATTCTCTTATAAGAGTATTTGTTAAATCTAAAAATGTTCTAAAGGGTGCTGCCATTAAATTTTGTCCTGTTTATTAAAAGAGAGGGCGAGATTAATCGCCCCCTCAATATTAAGTATTAGTCTATAGTGTAGACTGCTTTTACTAAAGCATTGTCTCTAAGAACTTGTCTTCCATATACATGAAGACCTCTAACAATGTCACCAAAAGTGTCATGGTCTCTTAAAGTTTCAATGTTTAAGATTGACTGGGCAGTTGCTGTAGAAGACATATGTCCTGCTAAACATTGACCAGTAGCTGTAGAACCTGTAGTTGCAGGTACATTAGAAGATTTATACATTTGGAATCCTCTAATTGAACCAGATGCAACTAGACCATTTCTTACTCCACCATCACCTTGGTTAAAGTCAGATGACATAAGTTTTGAGTCTTCTGCTGCTAGTTCTTCATAGAACTCTGGTTTTGCAACGAACCATCTTTGGTCTTCTGGTACTGAAGAGTCATCTAACAATCTAGCCATTCTAGCCATGATTGATAAAGGAGTCAATTCACCAGATGTATAACCCATATCTAATGGGTCATTAGCACCAAAACTTCCTGATGCAGCACCATTGCCGTCACCACCAAGTCTATGGTCTGGACCAGAAGTAGATACACCTGCAAACATTGCAGATAATACTTCAGCATCCATAGTGTTCTTAAGTGTATAAGCTGCACTTGATGCACCTACTGATGCAAAGTTGATATGAGAAAGTTTTTCCTCAATATCGTCAACTATAAACTTAAAGCTGTTTGCTTTGTCGATTACAAGAGTAAGTTCTTGGTCAGTTAAAAACTGCTTAGCTGTACTTGCTGCTCTTGTATAAGCCGCAACTGTGATTTCTGGTTCTTTGATGATTTTTACTGTATCACCGAAAGCCGCAATCTCACCTGCGTAGTCTGTGTTTGTTATTGCTTCGATAACAGAAGACTTTCTAAAGAAGTTTTGAATCTTCTTCGAAAATATTTCTGGTACGAAGAACTCATTAGTTTGTCCCGAAGTACCTGCGTTAAAGTTATTATTAGCACCTCCGGAAGCATTTTGAAATACCGCCATGATATTCCCCTTTCCTTTGTTGTTTAAGTTAAGTGATTAACAATGTGCGGTCTTTAATTTAGTAAGTAGGATTGCCAGAACCTCTACCCGGTCTGTTACCCATATCATTTACGATACGACCTTCAGACATAGCTTCAGTTATAGCTTTCTCGTTCTTATCAAATTCTGACTGCGACATTGCCGCTATTTGTGAACGAGTCCAAATCTTTTTAGAACCATATCCAATTTCTTTGCTGTTTTTAACTTTCACCATTTCTGATGCAGCAACTAAATCACCACTTGGTTCTTGTTTAGATTTTGACTTGCCGGTATCCTGCTTGAATAAATCTATTGCTCTTGAAGCAAGGTCTGCATTTGTAGCATTACCATAAACCCAGTCCTTAATTGCTTCGGGTTGACTTGATGCCCAACTATGAAAATCATCTGACTCACGAATTTCTTCAAAGTCTGGATGCATTCTCGCTAGTCTAGCTTCTGCTTTCTCTTTGTTTACAGCTTGATTTAATTCCTTAAGACTTTTAATCTCTTGTTTTAAATCTTCTGTTTCTTTAGAAGCTTGAAGATGTGATACTGATTCAACAACACCATAAACATCTGGATATTCTTTTTTAAATGCTGCAAGTTCATCTGCACTCTTTGGTGCTTTGTATGTAGGTCTATTAGACCTAATCTCTGCTAAGAGTTCATCTTCTCTTGCTTTAAAAGAATTAACCCGACCATCATAATGTTTCTTGAGGTCATCATATCTTTTTTTGTAGTCAACCTTTTTATAAGGTCTGTCAGCTTGTTCTTCTGGAGTATCTTCCTCTTGTTCTTGTGATTGCATAGAATCAACAACAACTTTTGGTTGGTCCTTCTTAACCGCTATTGTGTTAGCATCTGCAAAAGGTTCTTTCGCATTTGCTTCTCTTTGTTCATAATCAATATAATCCTTTTTAGCATTATATGGATTTGCTTCTGTTTCATTACTCTGCTGAGTGGCTTTACCTTTCAGTAAAGTGTCTGCATTACTTTCAACCATTTTTAATCACCTTTCTTGTTTTGGGGTTTGCGTATTGCAAAGTAGCCGATATAGAGTGCCTAGGTGATTGCCCGGGTAGCTCTATATTTTATACTTGTTGGCAGATAATAATCCGCCATTTGCCATCATGGGTTGTCCAGATTCCATTTGAGAATCTTGAACTGCCATACTGTTATCATACTCTTGTTCTGCTGCTTTCATTTGTTTTCTAAGTCTGTCTACACCAATTTGTTTAACTGCTTTTGCTGTAAATACAAACTCACCATCCGATAACATTGCAGGTATCGAGTCTGAAGTTTCTGTTCCCGGTCCATCAACTTCGCCCTCACCGGTAAATTCTTTTGCTGATAATTTAACAATAACATCCATAATACCCGGATGCATTTCAATAACTTCTTCTAATAATTGTTCTTCATCTGAATCTAAAACAGAAGTATCTACATCTGCTTTAATATCCATCTCTTCTTCACCACTAGGAGTCATTGCTTCTTCCATTTGCATTTCCATAGTAGTTTCTGCTTCTGGTGCAAGTTCTGGTATTTTTATTTCTCCACCATCAGCTTTTTTATTTTGTAATCTTGTCCACTCTTGTGAAAATAAACTATATTCTTGTGCAGATAAATCTTCTACTTTTTTATCATATGTTGAACTTAACCATGATTGAAAAGGTGTATCACCTGCTGCCATTTTAAGAACTGGTCCACCATATCTATATGCTTGATAACCAACATCTTCAATTTTACCAAGTCTAGGGTCACCACCCATTAAGCCACCTGTAGCAGCTTTAGTTATATTTTGTTTATTCATTTTAATTCTGTTCATCATAGTAACACCTATATTAGCAACAATGGCATCATCATTTGCACCATTTTTTTTCATAAGGTTGTATGTTGCTAAAGCTTGTTCATATGATTTTTTATCATCTTCAACAACATCACCTTTTTGATATCTGGCTCTAGTTTTGTCAAATAATCTTAATGGAGTTCCTTCTCTGACACTTTGAGGTGTATTAGTATCATACAAGCCCATAGTAGGTGCTTGGTCAGAAGCGGGTTGCATAAACCCATCCATTTGATTTCTTAACTCTTTAGTAGCCATTTAAATTATTTTTTTCTTTTAGAAGACATCATTCCGCCACCATACATTTTTTTCTTCTTCATGCCCATCATGCCGCCATCCATCATCTTTTTCTTTTTAGCAGTCATTCCGCCATGCATCATTTTTTTCTTTTTAGGTGGTCTTCCTTTAGTACTTCCGTAAGTTCCTTTTCCCATTGGCATAGTTATTTCTCCTGTTGTTTGTTTAGTTTATTAGTTTTGTCCAGTTGGATTAACTGTTCCAGTAAATTCCATTTCCCCTGTTTGCGGTACACTTCCTGTTCCGATTGTGCCATTGCCAACTCCCGAGTTGTCTGGTTCTGGAGTTTCAATAGGTACTCCTTGAGGTGCTGCCATTGGGGACTCTGGACTATCTGTTCCACCAACTGATTGGTTCGGTCTTGCATTTTGTAGTCCTATAATCTTAGCATATATTTCTGCTTCATTAGGGTCATTGATTACTGTCTCTGGGTCAAGGTCTAATGTATATGCTAATTCTTTTATTAATTCTGGAATCTTAACAAATGGTGCAATTGCCGGATTCTGAACACTTTGTAGGAACATAGTAAGTCTTTGTGACCTAACTTCTTTTTGCATTAAAGAAGATGTTCCTGTTGCCTTAACTTCAAGGTCTCCCTCGATTGCTAAGTCTCCTTCATAAAACTGCATGTTCCATTGGAAGTATGCTTCGCCTAAAGGTTTTAATAAGAAATCGTCTAAATTTTTTACAACAGTTTTTATATTTAAGTTTGCTGCTGATAATAACATTGACATACCAGAAGCTGTTCTTGTCATACTTTGAACACCTGTCTGACCATGTGAGTAAGAAGGTATTCCTGTTGACTCATCTGCTAACTGTCTAAACTTATCAAACATCATCATATTTTCAGTTGATGTGTTTGGAAACTTTAATCCATGAATAGCTTGACCGGGCATTCCTGCTTGTCTTCTAAATATTTTTCCCGGATATACATCCATAGTTTGTCCTGCAACTAATGCTGATTCATCAACATCAAATACAAGAGAACCAGATAAAGCTAAATTATCAATAGCCATTCTTGCATGACCATTCATAATTTGTTGAGCATCATTCATATTTTCTGGTACACCTATACCAAAGAAACTATATGGATTCTTCTCATAAGGAAATGCATTGTAAGGTATTCGATATGGTTTAAATGGATTAACTACCATTCTTAAAACTCTATTCTCAGTTACCCATGCATTAATCTGTAATTCTTTTTCATCATCCATTCCTTCTGGAACAGGTATTTGAGAATCTTCTAATACTTGTTTATCTACACAACCCCAAAATTCTAATATTTCAAATCTATCATTTTGAGTTTGATAACTATCTTCATTTTTAATTTGTGTTTCAAATGTTCTATTACGATAGTTTGGACCATCTTCTAAAGTTGCTATAACTGCATCTTTATCAAAGAAAGGTCTATCTAATAAATCTCTTAATTGATTTTTATTTAGTTTGTGTCTATGTACAACATATTCACACTCTTCAATATTTTTTGCATTTGGGTCTGGATAAAAATCCCATGCACTTACAAATTCTAGTCTTGGTACTTTTACTTGTTCTGGTTGATAACTTCTTGTACCATCTTCATTCTTAACATATCTATGTAAAGTTTTATTAAAAGTAAAAGGACCTTTGATAATACCTGTTCCTAATAGAACAGATTCAAAGATTGCGTTTCTTAATTCTTGTGACCCACTAGACTCATCAATCTCATCATGGATTAATTTTTCCATTCGTCTTGCTAGTGTAGTAGCAGG
>TARA_R100000654_G_scaffold917_7_pt1 | contig 12262 bp, 15 predicted proteins | sample TARA_R100000654 | Tara Oceans TARA_R100000654 (sample SAMEA2622473) | marine metagenome | biome: marine biome (ENVO:00000447); feature: surface water layer (ENVO:00002042); material: "saline water (ENVO:00002010), including plankton (ENVO:xxxxxxxx)" | depth 5 m
TGGCTTGTTTGAGAAAGACGTAAAGTCTGGCTCGTTAGCACCTCTTGTGTCAGTAGCAGCACCAGTAGATCCAGTGTGGTAAGATTGACCTTTACTAAATTCAGAACCATAAACTAATATAGTTGTGTCATCAGCAGCACCTGTAGCAGCAAGTTGACCACCAGCGTTGTCGTAAGGAGCAACGTCAATAACGTGGTCAGTAACTTCTGTTACTAAACATTTGAAAACACCGTTAGCATTAGCAACGATAATAGTATCGTTAACTCTAATACCGTGATCAGGTAATGTACCACCGTTAGTAATAGCTAAACCATCGATATTACTTTGTATAGTAATCTCTGATACAGCACCTGTACCAATGTTAGCACCACCAGCAGCACTAGTAACTTGACCAGTATATGATAAGTGTAATCTTCCTTGTTCAGACCAGACAACTTGATCAGATGTCATAGCCTCTTCAGCGCCTACTTGAGATAAAAATCCTGAAATAGTTCTCGGTCCGAAAACTTCAGCTTCTTTCTCCATTAGGTCTGGTAAATATTGTTGAGCCCAGTTTACTCCACCAGCGCTCGCAAAGTCCAAATAATTTGAAGCTAATGCTTGTCTCTGAGGAGCAGGCACGCTATTTATATTTGTCCCAAATGATAATTGATTTGGCATAATCGTTAAATTTTAAATGTTATTTACTTTTTTTTAATTTTAAACTTAAAATCTGAACTATCTTCTCCTAATACTCTAAACTTTATGCCATCAGCGTTAAATTCTTTTTGAACGCCTCTTGGTTCCATATCAATGTTTTTTGCTTTATTAACACTATCTTTTACAGCGTCAGCCTTACCTTGCTCATAAAAATGTTTTGCAATAGCATCAGCGTTCATAGCTGTAAATAAAGATTTGTGATAACCTGCAGCATTATCTATTGTGCCATCTTTACTTAGAAACTTTCCAAGAAAATTATTAATGTCACCTTGACTTTGCTTTACAGCACTAACATCTTTAACTTTAAATCTATATTTTTTATCACCAACATTATATTCAAAACCTTTGAAGTTGTCGTTAAAAACACTATTTGTTTTTTCGTTAAATACAGATTTTTGTCGTTCATTTAGAGTTTTAGCCTGTTCAGACTTTTCGTTATACTCTTTGTAGAAGTTAATGGCTTGTTGTTGATCTTCTGTAAGATTAACACCAGCTTTAACCTCTTGGTAATACTTAGACTTTTGCCCGTCTAAATAGGCTTTAGCATTGGCAACCTGCTCTTTTAATGCTAATTTCTTTCTTCGTATATCTCTTTCTTCGTCAACTTCTTCATCATAATTAAATTGATCTTCCATTAAAAAAGATATTTCTTCTCCAGTTAAATGCGGTTTTGTTTTATTATAATATTCTCTCAAAACCGTATCGCTGTCTAGTTCAGAATAGTCTTTATTTAATCTGACATAATCTTCTAAACTACCACCAGTTTCGTTCATAAACTCAACTAGCTTTTCTACGCTACCTGGTATTTTTATTTCTAAATTACCAGACTCACTAACACCAACATCAAGCTTTTCTGGCTCAGGCTGTTCAATAGTTTCTTCAACAGTCTCTTCGACAGGCTCGTCTATTACTTCTTCAATAACAGACTCTTCTTGTGTTTGTTCTTCCGGCTGTACTTCTTCTTGTTCTTGTACGGGCTCGGCGTCTTCATCGCTTCCAACCACTCCTGTGTTGTCAGCTTCTGCATCGTTAGTTTCCTCTGGTTGTTCATTGTTTTGCTGCTCTATAGGAGCATCTAGGTTTATTTTAATAACGCTTTCATCTTCTGCAGACTCAAACGTTGGTCCTTGTTCTTGAGCTTGTTCTACTTTTTCAACTTGCTCAACTTGTTCATTGTTTTCTTCCATAATATATAATATAAGTTAATAGTTATTTTGGTGCAAAAGCTTCTAGACCAAATCCACTACCAAGTATATCATTACCTGATGATTCAAACTTTTTAGGTGATCCACCTGTTTTTCTTTGATCTATAAGTTCTGACTGTTGGCTTGCTTGTATTTTTGTTCTTTCGTCTTTACGGTCTTCTTTTTCTTTTTCTCTACTTTTTAAATTGTTAGACTGCGCATTTTGAATTTGTTGATTATATTGAAACTCTAAAGCCATTAACTGCTTTTTAAGTTCAACTTCTAAATTCATTTCTTTTTCTTTAAACTGAGCTTTAGCTTGTTCTACTTGTATATCAGCTTGAGCTTTACTAGAGTGCTTTTGTTGTTCTAGTTGTGCAGCTAACTGTTGCTGTTGAGCGTTAGTTTGAGCTTGTTTATCCATATTAGCTTTTTGAGCTGCAGCAGCTGCTTCCATTTTCTTTTTTCTTCTAATCTTTAAAACTTGATTAGCTAACTTAAGATTTTTAATTTGTCTAATATCTATAGCGTCTTCAAGATCAAGAGTTTGCTGTTGTATAGACATTTGTATATTATTTTCAAGTCTTTGTTTTTCATCTTCATCTGGAGATACTTGTAAAAATATACCAAAGTCATATAAGTGCATTTTGCTAATTTCTTCTAAGTTAGCAACACTATGAGAACCTATAGCTTGAATAAAAGCTTCTTTAGTTGGTGAAAACTCTAATATATCTGATATTCTAAGAGACATAGACTCTAAAACATCAGCAACTAAAAACATGCCAGCTTGAAGAATATGACGTGTAGCTGTGTTTGAATTTTGAGCGGCTAGTTTTTGCAAACCTACTAAAGCGTTTTTATCAGGTGTGCTACCATCTCTAGCTTCGTTTAAACCAGTAGTATCACGTATCATTTGTAAATAATAGTTATAGTTTCCTATTAGCGCTTGCATTTTGCTACCACCATTACTATTTCTTATTTCTTGTATAGGTACTTTACCAGGATTCATATCTCCATCTTGAGTCATTGATCTACCAATAACACTACCTGTTTGGAAAAACATGTTTAAAGCTTCTTGTGGATTATAGTTTGTACCGTTACCTAAATCTATTTCAGCTAAACCATCTGCATCTAAGTAAATACCGTCAGGTATTATCTTAGACATTACTTGTTGTATTTTTAAATGAGTAAGCTGTATCATATCAGCAAAACCAGTTATACGACTTACTATACTTTCTATTCTGTTTTCATACATGCGAGGAGCAACAATACTATAATTCATTTTAACTTTAGTATAGTCGCTTTTAGGCCTAATCATGTTTTTACACATTTCCCACTTTAAAAGTTTTTCTGCACCTAAAACATAAGCACCTTCATATAAAACTTCAACTTGTTTTGATATTCTTTGAAAATTTTCACTATTAGGTGGGTTAAAGCTGTCATCTTTTTCTATAGCTCTTTCTAAACCAACAGATGTTTCTTTTACTTTATAAACATTATTCATATAAGTTTTATAATTAAAATATAAAACTTGAACTATATTGTTATCTTTATTTTGGCTGCTATATCTATTATTAGCTTTTCTATTGTAGTTTTTGTTAGTTATATCTTCTAAGTCTTGTTGACTTAAAAATGGAAACTGCTTGGCCAGCTCGTTTACAGGTATTTCTTTTACTTCGCCTACATAGTATATATCTTCAAAAAATGGAGACTCAGTATACGAATAAACCATATTAGCTGGATCTACGTAATCTACAGTTAAACCTTCAGATGTATTAAAATTAGTTTTAACCGCACCTATGCCTATTACTGCTAAATCATAAAAAAATCTTCTTTTAATTAAATCAAACTTATTGCCTTTTAATAAAACATTTAGCGCTTGCTCTTGAGCTATTTCAGCTTCTTGTTTATAGCTAAGCTGCATGTGAAGCCCTAACTCTTCTACACTGTCAGGTAAAGTTTCAGGATTATTTTCATACATGTTAACACCAAGCTCTTTAAGAGAAAAATCTTTTAACTCTTTTAACTTCATGTCTTTTAATATAGATTCCATGTACTCAGTTCTTTTACTAGCTCCATAAGGATCTTGTGAATGAGCTTTTATAGAATAGTCTTTATCAGTCATGCCGTTTACGACTATGTCGACAAATTTAGGTATAATAGGAACAGGCTTCCAGTCTAAGTTTAAATAAGATAAATCACCGTTTATAGACAATTCATCTTTATATTTTTGTATTGGTTGCTCGCCTCTAGCATAAAGTCTTAAACTTCTAAATGTATCTCCATTTGAAGTATATCTTCTTGAATAATAATTTTGTCCATTATTGCCATTATAAAACCATTCAGCTTCAATAGCTTTTGCTATTTTTAAACCATAGTCATAGCTTACTTTTTCTATATCGCTTACTGCTTGACTTGGAAAATAATTATTTGGTGACTTCATACTTATTTAATTATCTTTGATGTATAGCCGTCATTACTAAATCTAGCTATATTTATATTTATTTTTGGTCTTGATTTAGTTGAAACTGGTGAATATAAATGTCTATTACAACCCATTACTGCTAAACCACTACTTATTGAAGCATCGTGCTTTGTTCTTTTATTTATATCAAACTTTGCCCAATCATTTAATGTTTCATTAAAATACATATCGCCGTGCGATCCATCTTTACGTATACCAACATGATCGTTAATATACATTTCAATAGCTGCCGCATGAGCTTGTTTTATATCTTCACTAGAGTTTGGTATGCCACCTATTTCTTTTTCAGCTGTAGATAACTTATTCCAAACTTTGTCTGGTCTGTTCATGCTAAAACCTCTATACCCTCTTCTTTTTAAATAGTATAAAAGTCTTGGTTTATTATTTTCTGCTAGTAGCGGCATACCGTAAAACACTAAAGCCATTAGCACATCTTCAAAAAATATCTCAGCGGTTTGTGGTCTAGCTATATATTCTAAAAAAAACGTATTAGCTGGAGCGTTTTCCATACTAAACTTAGTTAATCCATGAAGAGATCCGTTGGATCCTCTACCATCAACAGTACCGCTAATATCATAACTATCGCAGCCAAAAGCGCCCATGTGTTCATTTCCAGGATATTTAACTCCATTTTTTATTATCACTCTATTTTGAAGATTTGTATTAGGCACCCAGCTAACTTTAAATCTTCCGTTAGGGTCAGGATTAAAAACAACTTGAGTATCTTTAACCCCGCCAACCCATTGAAAACTACCCTGTGTTATAACAGCAGAGTTTCTTATTCCTTCATTATAATCTATTTGCTCATATATTTTTGATAAATTAAATAGACTATTTTTTGTTTCATCTCTAAACGCGTGTTCTTCAGTTCTTGGAAACTGTCTGTAAAACTCATTTAACGCGTCTTGATCTCCTTTTAATCCATCAACTTCATTATTCCAATGATCTATAACTCCTACGTCTATTAGTTCGCCATCTGGTCCGAATACATCATTGCTAGGGCTATTAAATACTGGTTGTCCATATTCGTCAATAAATCCTTCAAAGTTCCATTCCATTGGCATAAACAAAGAATATAAACCAGATTTTGTCTGTCCATTTTTATTTCTACTTCCGACGTTTGAGTCATTGTAAATTTTTTTAAAGTTTTCACCACCTTTATCTAACGAGTTACTCGTTGAGCCCATCATACACTTACCAATAATTCTACTACCTAATCTTAGACAAGTTTTAGTTACTCTCCAGTTATTTAGTATATTATCAGGCCTTTCCCACTTACCACTTTCGTCGTGTACTAGCAGATTAAGTTTTTCACCGTCATAGCTGTTATCACCTGTGTTTTTCCAATCAATAGTAGTGTCAAGTCCAACCAGCTCTTCTTGCTTTTCGTTTGCCGTAATTTTTCTACGCGTAAACTTACTTGCAGGTACGCGATAAGCAAGTTCACTTTTAGGTCTGTCCATACCGTCTTGTATCGGTTTAAAGAAAAACGGATAGTTAACAGATATTGGTACAACTTTATCGGTAAACATTTTTTTAGCATCAGCACCACTTTTAGATAATATTCCATATCTAGCATCACTCGATATTGTAGCTAAGTTAACAGTTTCAGCTGAGCTCATAAACGAAAAACCACTACGTCTATTTTTTAAATAACACATGCCGTAACATCTGCTATCAGCTTTACAAGCTTCCCAAAATATAAAGAACAGTCTATTAGCTTCTCTAAAGTCAGGCGCACCTACGTCTATCTTACTCCATTGAAGATACATGTAGTGTGTTCCTGTAATATAAGTAGGTTTACCATTATTTGTAAACCAAAACCCTTCGTCACGACGTTTAAACTCTTCGTCTATATAATCGTACCATTGCTCTTTTGCTTCTTCCGGGTACGATCTCCAATCAAATATACTTTTTAACTTACTTAACTCTTTTGGATAATCAGACTTTTTCCATTTGTTTATTTTGTTACACAGCTTCCCTGGCACTCCTGGCAGCGCAATTCGCAAACCTTGGATCTCAAGTATTTCACTAATTCTTCCAGTTTTAGAAATAACGACAATATCATTTTCTTTATTATATCCATAATCCCATTTACGTTTTTTATTAAGTCGACTTATAGTTGTCTTCTTAACTGGTTCTACAATCTTATATAGTGTTTGCTCGTACATTACCTAGACCTTCCTTCAGCAAATCCTTTAAACACTCTTTCTTTTTTCTCTTCAGGCTCTTTACCTTCTAGTATATTTTCTTCTTCTTGTATACGGTTAAGTATTTCAAAAGCATCAAATATAGCTAACTTTTTTGTAGCCGCTGCGTTTTTTAATCTATCAGCTGAAACATCATCTTCAGTATTAGTTATAATTTGCTCTTCAGCAACTTTAATTAACTCTTTAACTGCTTTGTGCCCAGCTTGGATTATAAACTTCTTCGTCTCCTTTATATTCATATTTAATTGTAATAAATTTATTGTGTACTCTAAAAAGTCTTTTACCTTCTAAAACAAACTCATATTGAGAAAAAGGCGTATAACTAACTACATCACCTTTTTTAAAGTGTTTGTTTCCATACACTACAACTCCTTTGTTAGGATGTTCTACTTTTCTGTTCATAGATAACTCTTCTACAAAAGGCTGTACAAAACAATATCCTTCTAAAGGTTTCCAAGTTGCTTCTTTAAATCTACTCCATTTAGCAATTCTACTATAAGCGTATATTTGATCTTGCTGCACGAAGTATTTATTATCTTCAAAATAGCTTTTGCTATTTTTTTCTCTACCTTTAACATCATACCATCTTCTAAAAACGTTATGATGAACTAAAATTTTATCACCAACTTCTAGTTCTGTTTCACCAAAAGCTGGTAAAGAAATTATTTCAGCAAATCTATTAACGTACTTGTGATCTTCAATACTAGAGTTTACTATTAGTTCTTTTCCATCTATATCAATAGAGTTTCTATATCTTTTACCAACAGGCTTTACTATGTAGCTATTTATAGCTTTCACTAGTATTCAAGATTATACTCAACAGAAACAGCCATGTTTTTATTAAAGTCTTTCCAAGGCATAACATCTTTATTTTTTCTAATATAAATGCTATATTTCTCTTGCTCTTCAATAATATCGCAAATTTTATGACCTCCGTAAACTTCTTGACCTACAGAGTAATGCATTGAGTCTATTTTGTAATCTTTACCTATCGTTATTTTTCTGATCAGCTTTGTTGTCTCCATTTTCATTATATTTAATTTCTCCGGTTTTAATATCAATATCGCATGAGCCATACTTTTTTTCAAAACCTTTTTTAGTTTCTTCTATGAATTTATTTATAGTAAGTATATCGTGGCATATTAAATGTTTTTTGTGCTCTAATACTCCTAGCTCTCTGTGAGCCATATCTAACGATTTAACTACTTGCTGCAAAGATTCTAACTCAGAGTCTTCAATTTTTGTAGCTTTAGTTAAATCTATAATTTCATCTTTTACTTTTGGTGTTTTTCTTTTTGCCATTTTATTTAATTTAATATTAATAATATCTACGATAATCTCTTCTTGGATCTCGTTTTATTTCTATTTTTTCTTTTTCTACTTGTGTTTTCTTAGTAGTTTGTTTTTGTTGAATATTAATTACGTTAACTTTTATCTTATCTTGTACGTTTATTTTTTCTTCTGTTTTTTCTTCTTGCACTACACCTTCTACAGCAGAAACAGAAGCTTGTGCTTTGTCTAGCGTTTTTTCTTCTATTTCTTGTTTGTCTATTAACTCTTGCAACTCTTGTGGTGATGAACTTTGAGCTTTTTGTTTATCTAAAGACAGTTTATCTTTTTCAGATGTTAAAAAAGTAATAGACTCTTTAATACGATCTATTTTATCTTCAATATTTTTATCTGGTTTATTTTGCGTCACTCTGTCTAAGTCATCTTTTTCACTTTCAAGTCTTTCTATTTCTTTTTCAACAATATTTATTGACTCAGTAGTTTGAGATATGTATTGTTGATAAACTGTTTGTTGAACGTTTAAATTTGAAGTAGGGTGATTATAACCTGCCATATAGCCAATTATTCCTTCATACTCATGTGTATGATAACCTACCATTCTAGGCGAAGCTGTAGCTCCATAGCTAATAGCTTCAGCTTTAGTAGTAAATAAAGGTATATTGCTTATGTAGGTTAGTATTGGCATTTAGTAACCAAAGTAACAAATAATTCCACTAGGCTTGGCTGCAGCAACAGTAACAGCGTTAGTAGTTTGAACAGCAGTCCATCTTCCATATATAGTCATACCAGCTGGAAAAGCTAAACTAGTAGAGTTTGTTATACCACCTGCGCCGTGAGTATCATCTAAAAATATTAATGACTGAGAGTCAGGAGATATTCCGACAAAAGTGCTTCTAGTAGTGCCATGACCTTCTAGTGTAACATTTGCTCCATCTACTGATTTAACTTTAACACCTCTAGCGTTAGGCCCATTATATATAGGCGTTGGAGTTTGAGCATCAATAACAGTAGCAGGATCACCATCTGATTCAGCTGTAGCGTTTACTAATAAAACAAATTGACCAGCTTGAACTCTGTCATTAGCACCACCAGCTAAGGCTACTGTAAATATATTACTACCAGTATTGTCTGTTAAATCTAAAGTAACTACACCGTTTGCATTAATATCATTATCTTCAGCGTCTAAATCTAAATTATTACTTCTACTATCTACAGCAGGAAAGTTTGGGCCTCTTTCGTCTAAACTTTCTGGAGTTAATAATGTTAAAGCATTCGCTGCTAAAAATTGAATAGCAACTATAACCATATCGCGAGGAGGAACTACTACATTAGCGTTAGCGCAATATGCACTACCCATTTGTCCAAAGTTATATGCTACGTCTTGTGAATTTTGTCCCATTTTATTTTTCTTTTATTTGTTCGTTTTTCTTTGAACTTCCACCGAAGAAGAAGTCTATTATTGTATTTACTTTAGCGCTCATAACACCAAATATTGTTGATATAAAGCTAATTTCAAATTCACCTAGCTCTATAGTTTTTGTAACGAAATAATTAAACATTACAAATGTAATACCAAAATACGCTACGGTAAACAGTGTTGCTAATACTTTTTGAATAACAGCATCGTCTTTATATAGATCACGCGCATCTTTACGATCTTCAACTTCTTTTGCAAAAGCTTCACGCTCCGCGTCTAATAATAATTTTTTTAAAGCTAACTTAGCTTCGTCTCTTTCTTTATCTGTAGTTATTACTTTGTCGAGTATGCCTTCAGCATTATCAACTATTTTACCAAATAAACCACCTACTAAATTGTTTATCATATTTTATCGTTTTCCCAAGGCAAGCTTCTATCACCTTCTTCGTATTTTTTACCTGTATTTGGATCTGTTATATAACCATCACCTCTTGGCCAGACTTGGCCTTGGTGATATACAGCTTGATCGTCATAGGTAGTTCTACCTATCTTCATATCTGTTTGGTGTTGCACTTCATGTACAACAACTCTTTCAACTTCTTCTTCAGGTACATTAGTGTTTACGTATATAGAGCCATCGTTATTAGCTTCACCCATAATGCCATCAGCTAGCCTCTTCCTAAATATAGGTGTATTGCTAGAGCTTCTTATTTGTCTTTTTTCGCTACCTAGTTTAAATGCCATATTATTTCATTGATCCCATATCGTAAGGATTTATTGCTTTAGTTGCTTTTCCTATAGTTTTATAATCTTTGTGAAGCTTATTATGAGCTTTACCTAAATTCTTTATACTTTCAAAAATAGTTCCAATAGCTCCTGGTGCTGTACCTGCTTTTGTTTTACCTTCACCTTCTTTTAAAGGTCTCAAAGCTCCCATATCTTCGTTTTTCATAGCTGAGCTTTTAAACCCGCTAAATCCTTTCATTTTAAATGCCATAGTTGTTATCTTGTTGGATCTTTAATCATATCATCAATAGCCTTATTAAAGACTTTATCTGTATATGTTTTGTTATTGTAGAATACACTACGATCTGATACTGGCATGTCTTCTTCTCCGAGTAAGATACGATATATTCTACTTATAAGTTGGCTGCATTTAAATGAGGTTTTGAAGACGCTGTATTTAATCGTAGTTCGATTTCGATGACGCCAGACCTCTATCCAGCCTTTTTTTCTTAGTTTATCCCAACGCTTCTTGTCCCAGCTCATGGTATAAGTACCATCTATAAATTCTTGTCTTGTAAACCGACCTTGACAGTCTAAAAATATTAGTAATTCAAGTTCGGCATCTGTTAACCCGTAAGTCTTACAAGCCCACTTTCTAGTGAGCCTGTAATACTTAAGGATTTTTAATTCACGTAAATCGTGACTAGTTAATCTCATTGAGATTAGTCTGCAGCAGCCTGTTGTGCAACGACAGTAATACCAGTAACTCCTGGAATACTAGTAGTTGGATCAGCAGCTGGCTTATCAGCATAGCCATCAAAAAGAGTAATAAACCCTTCATCATGAGGACCAGCGTTGATAGCATTAATCAAGTCAATCATTACTCGCTTTTGCCCATATTGCCCGCAAGCTAGTACAATTACATCTGGATCTGCATCAGCAGCGTTGTCTTCTTGAGTTTGAGTCTTTAGTATAGGCTTTAAAAATAACGAAATTGCGTTGTCGTCATCAGTAATAGCACCATTACCATCTGAAGTACCAGAACACATGCCCATGAAGTTTTCAACTGGGTATAAGTTAGAACCCGTAGTGTTGTCACGTTCAGTAGCAGTTACTCCACCTACTCTAAAATAAAAAAACTTTTTCATTTTAATTTTTTTTAAGGATTAATAATTAATTTTGTTTTAGATTTTGTGTTTAAAGTTTTAGGATTATGGTTTATGTTTAATCTACTAGTACAATATCACCTGCTTTGATAACAAAATAAAGCTTACCTTCAAATTCTACTCCGTGACCAGCGTGTTTATCATACCAGACAACATCACCATCTTTTATAAATTCTATTAAATTACCAGTTGATATAACTTTACCTTTAGAATATCTAACGTCTTCGTCAGCATCTTCTTTAATAATTAAGCCAGCAACTTTCTTTTCTGTTTGTTTTATCTTATCGATAACTACATAATAATTAACTGCCTTCATTGATACGTATATTTGAAATTACACAATCAGCAGAAATTATTGTCGATGCTACTGAAGCAGCGTTAGTAAGTGCTGTTTTAGTAACAAGCACAGGGTCTATGATACCTTCAGATACCATGTCAACAGTTTTTCCAGTTACAACGTTAATGCCTTCACCTTCTTTAGTTGGTAAGTCTGTGTCTGTGGATATACCTGCATTATCAAGTATTGTAGCCATAGGCGATATAATAGCGTTAGCTACCACTTGTTCACCGACCGTGTCGGTCGAAATTTTTTGAGATGCGTTAAAGAGGGCGATGCCGCCTCCTGGCACTATACCTTCTTTCAAAGCAGCTTTAACTGCGTACACAGCATCTTCAACACGATCTCTTTTTTCTTTTAACTCTACTTTAGAGTTAGCACCTACTTTAACTATAGCTACACTACCAGATAATATAGCAAGCCTGTCTTCTAGCTTCTTCTTCATAAAGCCGTTTTTCTCGTCAGCCACTAGCTTTGCAACATGATCAATACGTTCTTCTATATCTGAAGTTATCTCTTCTAACGTTATAACAGTATTTTTTTCATCAGTCTTAACAAATTCAGCTTCACCTAAATGTTCTGGAGTTATAGTATCAAGATCGTCGCCTAAGTCTTCATTAAATAATGTACAGCCAGTTAGTATGGCTACATCTTCACATGTGTCTTTTTTAGTAGGACCAAAACCAGGCAAGTCAATTATGTTAACTTTAATATTGCCTTTTACTTTGTTCATCATAAGCGCAGACTT
>TARA_R100000654_G_scaffold1509_2_pt1 | contig 12241 bp, 22 predicted proteins | sample TARA_R100000654 | Tara Oceans TARA_R100000654 (sample SAMEA2622473) | marine metagenome | biome: marine biome (ENVO:00000447); feature: surface water layer (ENVO:00002042); material: "saline water (ENVO:00002010), including plankton (ENVO:xxxxxxxx)" | depth 5 m
CAAGATTACTAAAAAGATTAGCGCCTAAAATGAAAAATAAAAAACAAAGAGCAAAAGTATAATGAAAGATGATTGTCCAGTATGCGGAGGCACCGGCTGTGTTTGTCCTAAGAAATGAATACTATAAAACCTAAACCAAAACCTTTATCGCCTCGTCAGCAAGAGATGATGGATTCTATAAATAGAATTTATAAAACTGTAGCGGCGGATAAAAAGTCTGGTAGAATAAAAAATAAAATAGCGAAAAAGTTTAAAGAGGGCAAAATGAAAAAGCCACCTAAACCTAAAGCTAAAAAGAAAAAAGGAAAGATGGGAAGATGAACAGAAAAAATTTTGGTAAATCAATGTTAGGAGATTTAAATAAAGATGGTAGAATGTCTGGCTATGAAAAAGCTAGACAGAAAGCTATCTCTAAAGCTATGTCTAAGAAAAAGAAGCCAGTAGGTAAAAGTGGACCTGCTACTAAAGGTAAAAGAAAAAAAGCTAAGAAAAAAATATAATGCCTAATATAAAAAAAGACGGAACTCGTTACGGTAAGCCAATCAGAATCGGTGTTGTCGTTCCACAAATAGTTGCTGACATTGCAGTTCAGATGATTCAAGATGGTAAGATGACACAAAAAGAAGCTATCTCTATTTTGAAAAAAAATTTTAAAAAGAAAAAATGATTAGTATTACTCAAGACATATTTAACTGGAGTAAAAAGTTTTTAGAGAAACCTAATAAACATTTAGGTGGAATGCCAGTATGCCCTTATGCAAAAAAAGCAAGAGTAGACGGTAAATTAAAAGTTGTAGAAGTAGATAGTTCAGAAAAATTTTTAAAAAAAATAATAGAAGTATGTGATAACTTCGGTGTATACGATGTAGTTATCGTAGCTTGTGAAGATATGGAAATAAGTGCAGATGAATTACATGATTATGTTCATGCTTTAAATCATGTGTATGTTCCTAAAGATGTTTATTTAATTGCAAGTTACCCTGATGATGAAGAAGTTGATTTTTTAGAAAGTTTAGATTATGATCCTTCTAGAGAATTTTATATGGTTTTGATACAGTCGTATCAAAAACTTGAAGATGGCAGTTCATCTTTAAGTAAAACTAAATATTATGAGAATTGGCCAGATGATTATTATGCTGACACAGTTCTTTTAAGAAAAAAATATAGGAGATAAATATGCCAGGAATGAAAAAAAGGTCTATGAAAAAAAGATCAAAAAAGGCTATGACTAAAGCTGAAAAAGCTAAAATGGAAAAAATGAAAAAAGCTAAAAAGAAAAAGTAATGGTAGAAGTGATCGAAGAAATTGCTGTTCAACTTCCTGAGGAAGATATACTTGAGACAGGTGTAGAGGTAAATATAACAGAAGAAGAATTTGTTAATCCTCTCGACACCGATCATCTTGCAAATTTAGCAGAAGGCATGAACAAAGACCAATTAGGTCTTATTGCTAGTGAACTTATTGAAAAATTTGAAAATGATAAGACAAGTAGAAAGCAATGGGAAGATCAATATTCTAAAGGTTTAAAGATGCTCGGTATCATTACAGAGGATCGCAACGATCCTTTTCCTGGAGCATCTGGCGTTCATCATCCTCTCATGGCAGAAGCTGCTACGCAGTTTCAAGCTAGAGCCATTGCAGAGATGTTTCCTCCCGGCGGACCTGTAAAGACACAGATTATAGGAAAACAGACTGACGAAAAAGTAAAACAGGCACAGAGAGTTCAAGAATACATGAACTATCAGCTTACACAAGAGATGCCTGAGTATTTCAATGAGTTAGATCAACTTTTATTCTATTTAGCTGTGTCAGGGTCTGCCTTTAAAAAAGTTTATTATGATCCAACTTTAGAAAGAGTGGCGTCATCTTTTATACCAGCAGAAGATTTTGTTATATCTTATGGTAGTAACGACTTAGAAACTGCTGAACGATACACTCAAGTCATGAAGATGAATAAAAATGACTTAAAAAAATACATACAAACAGGTTTTTATAAACAAATAAACATGATGGAAGATAACTACAACGATGAATATAGCGATGTAGAGAAAACAATAGACAGATTAGAGGGTGTTTCTAACAGTATGAGCTCAAGTGTGTGCACAGTTTTAGAAATACACGCTGATTTTAACATAGAAAACCCTGATGACGATGCCGCTGTAGCACTTCCTTACATAATTACAATAGAAAAACAAACACAACAAGTATTAGCTATCAGAAGAAACTGGAAAGAAGATGACGAGATGAAGAAAAAAAGAACTTATTTCGTTCATTACAAATATTTACCAGGTTTAGGCTTTTACGGATTTGGTTTAATTCACATGATTGGTGGATTACAACACGCCGCAACTGGTGCTTTACGTGCTTTATTAGATTCTGCAGCATTTGCAAATCTAAATGGAGGATTTAAAGCAAAAGGTGCACGAATTGAAGGCGGCGATTTAACAGTTTCACCCGGCTCTTGGATAGAAGTAGAAGCATATGGCGATGATTTAACAAAATCATTTATGCAACTGCCATTTAAAGAGCCATCTCCGACCCTAATGCAACTTTTAGGCATATTAACTGAATCCGGCAGACGTTTTTCTAGCATAGCTGACGCTATGGTAGGAGACGCTGCTGGAACTTCTCCTGTCGGAACAACTATTGCACAAATAGAACAGGGCAGTAAGATATTTTCTGCTATACATAAACGTTTACATCACGCTCAAGCTAGAGAATTACAATTAATTGGCCAATTAGATGGAGAATATTTACCAAATGATTACCCATACGAAGTTGTAGGCGATGAATTAGCTGTAAGAAGAATGGATTTTGATGATAGAGTAGATATTATTCCAGTATCTGACCCTAACATATTTTCTCAAGCACAAAGAATAGCTTTAGCTCAAACTACATTACAAATGGCGCAACAAGCACCTCAATTTTTAGACGTAAAAGAAGCATATAAAAGATTAATGACTGCTTTATCACTACCAGAGCCAGATGATTTGTTAATAGATGAAGATGATATGCCTAGACGTGATCCAGTTTCAGAAAATATGGCCTTATTAAATGGTAAACCTATAAAAGCTTTTTCTGATCAAAATCATGACGCTCATATGGCAGTACATCAACAATTTATTTCTGATCCTAGATATGGAGGTAGACCAGAAGCAAAAGAAGCACTTATTGGTCCTATGTTAGCACACTTAGGAGAACACGTTGCATTTCAATATCGTTTACAAATGCAATCTATGGCGCAAGGCGCTGAGTTTCCGTTACCTTCTTTTGACGATGGCGAAGAAGAACAGCAATTACCGCCACAAGTAGAAAATCAATTAGCTGCAGTTCAAGCTCAAACAGCACAAGCTTTAGCTCAATCACAACCGCCTAGTCCAGAACAAGTAAAACAACAGCAACAAAGTCAAAAAGAACAAGCTGAGTTACAACTTAAAGCGAAAGAAATGCAAATTAGAGAAGCACGTTTTGCAGAGGGCGTAAAAAATAACGAAAGAATGCAGGACAGAAAAGATAAAGAATTACAATTAAAAGCTGTAGATCAAATATCAAAAACTAATGAAAGAAAAAAGAAATAATATAAGAGCAACTGGAGAAGAAATAAGAAAAGCTAAAAAGTTTTTAAGAAATAAAAAAGTACCTTTAGCTTTATTTAAACCTAATTTATTTGCTTCTGCCAGTAAAGAAATAAATAAAAATTTTGATGGAACGTTTGATGCATTAATGAATGTGTATAAAACAGGTAATCCATATTACAAAAGGAGAATGAAGAATGCCGACAATACCAGTAATAAAAGCGATACAAACAGAAATAAAAAAGTATAAAGTAGAATTAGCTAATAAAACATTAGCACCCGGTTTTGATAATTATGAAAGTTATCAAAAAGCAAAAGGAATAGCAGAAGGATTAGACATTGCTATTCGTATTTGCGAACAAATGGAAAAAAGATATATAGAAGGAGATACAGATGAATAGAAATCAAGATTGGTTTACAGACGATAATATCCCTGACCCTAAATCAAAAGATTTACCAAAACCAGTAGGTTGGAGAATATTAGTTCGACCAATTGGAATGGTTAAAAAAACTAAAGGTGGAATTATTTTAACTGATAAAAATATGGAAGAGCAACAATATTTGAATTCTAAAGGTAGAGTAATAGCTATGGGAAAAGAGTGTTACAATAATAGAAGAACAAATTGGTGTACAAGTGGAGATACTATTGTATATAGTAGATATGCAGGGTCAAGAATTGACGTTCAAGGCGTTAAAATGCTCTTGCTAAATGACGATGAGGTACTGGCAGTATTACCAAATCCTGATGCAGTAACTCAACAATTTTAACATACGCACTTGTTGCGAAAATACATAGGAGAATACTATGAACGAAGAAGTACAGAATATTACACCCGATAATGATATTGAGGTAAAAATATTAGACGACAAACCTAAAGAACAAGAAGATGTTTCTTTAGTACAACCAGAAGAAAATCAACCACAAGAATCAGCCTCAGACGTAAACGAAGAATTACAATCTTTGAAAAACGAATTAGCTGAATTAAAAAAAGAGCCCTATAGTTCACGAGTAAAAAATCGTATTTCTAAAGAGGTTTCTAAAAGAAAAGTGCTTGAAGATCAAAACAAAGCTTTAGAAAATAGACTTGCTAAATTAGAATCTAATGCTCAAGAACAAAATAAAAATGTTTTACAGAACACTTATCAAAAAGTTTCTCAAGAATTAAAAGAAGCTATTGAAGGTGGAAATACTGAAAAACAAGTTGAGCTTATGGATCAAATGGCAGAGGTCAGAAGTAAAATACAGACTAACCAACAACCTGTAAAAGAAGAAAATAAATCTCAAACACCTGAAGTTCAAGTGCCAGAAATAGCACAGAAATGGATAGGTAAAAACAGTCATTGGTGGAATAAACCTGGTTTTAACGCTGCAACTCAAATGTCTTATGCTATTGATAAAGACTTAACAGAAGAAGGTTTTGACATAAATGACCCTGATTATTACACAGAAATGGATAAAAGAATGAGTAAAGTGTACCCAGACTTAGTTAAAACAGAAGAAAACGCTGTTAATGAAACAAAAAAAGATGTAGAATCCAAGCCAAGAGTGCAATCACCAGTAGCAGGTGTTTCTCGATCAAATCAAGGCTCTGCTAAAAGTGTAAGATTGACGTCAGACGATTTACAAAACGCTGTGCGTTTTGGCATTGATATCAACGATCAGTCCGCACTGAAGAGGTACGCAAAGGAACTTGCGAACTACACAGGAAATAAAGGAGCCTGATTATGAAAAAAGACAAAAACACTTCTCTAAAAAACGAGAGAGAAACACGTGATGAAAGCTCACGAATAAAAGAGTGGAAACCGCCTTCCTTGTTAGAGGCACCTCCAGCTCGGCCTGGCTACAAGCAGAGATGGATTGCAACTAAAATACTTGGAGTCGATAATCCAACTAACTGGGCAAAGCGCCGTAGAGAAGGGTGGGAGCCAAGAAAACCAGAAACAATTCCTGGTGATTTTCATGCTCCAACTATTAATCACGGAACTTACCAAGGATATGTAGGAATCGAGGGTATGGTACTGTGCGAAATGCCAGAGGAAATGGTTACTCAGAGGAACGAATATTATCAGCAAAAAACTGATTCTCAGATGACTGCTGTTAAAAACGATTTGAATAGAATCGAACAACCTGGTAACCCAATCCAACGTGACCATAAGTCAAGTGTAACAAGAGGTGGAATCAAAGAATAAATTCGTAGCATAAATATTTGAAAGGTATTTAAAATGGCTAACGCAGATACACCTCATGGTTTTACGCCAATGAGACATCTAACAGGTGGTATTATACGTGCTAATGAATACGAAATTGCTAATGGTGAAGCAGATAGTTTTAGTTTTGGAGACATAGTTCAACTTGACTCTGACGGATTTCTAGATGCTTTCGCTAATAACGAAAATGCTATTGGCGTATTTTATGGTGTTCAATACACAGATGATACAACTGGCGATGTAAAATTCGAAAGAAAATGGACTGGTGGATCTACATTTAAAGCTAATACAAAATGTAAAGCTTTAGTTTATGACGATCCTAACATTACATTCAAAGTGCAAGCCGGAGGAGCCGCTATTGCACAAGCTAACGTTGGTGAATTATGCAACGTTATATTAACCGCTGGAGACGCAACTTTCTTAAACTCTAAGCATGAAGCAGATATGTCAACTTTGGCAAACACTGCAAAAGTGTTAAGAATTTTAAGAATCGTTGACGAGCCCGGCAATGAAGTTGCTGAGAATGCAGAGATTGAAGTTGTTATTAACAACCACCTCTTTGGAACTCAGAACGCAGGAATATAGGAGGGTAGTATGGCATTAAATAGAGCATTATTTCAAAAGCAACTACAACTCGGACTTAACACTATTTTTGGCATGGAATACGATAACTATCCAGAACAGTGGAGAGATGTATTTTCTGTTGAAAACTCAAACAAAGCATTTGAAGAAGATGTTCAAATGTACGGTTTCGGTGCTGCACCAGTAAAAGCTGAAGGTGCTGCTATTTCTTATGATAGTGGTGCTGAAGGTATTGTTGCAAGATACACTCATGAAACTATCGCACTCGCTTTTGCTATTACAGAAGAAGCAGAGGAAGATAATCTTTATGGGTCACTTGGCGCAAAATACGCTAAAGCTCTTGCAAGATCAATGCAACACACTAAAGAAATCAAAGGTATGAATATCTTGAATAATGGATTTTCTACATCATCTGCACCAGTAACTGGTGGCGATGGTAAAACATTATTCGCTACTGATCACCCATTGGGTGGCGGTGGTACTAGTTCTAACCAATTAGCAACTAACGCAGATTTAAGTGAAACATCTCTAGAGAGCATGTTAATCTTAATCTCTGAACTAAAAGACGATAGACAAATTCCTATCGCTGCAACAGGTCAGAAGTTAGTTGTTCCACCAGAACTAATGTTTGTCGCAGAAAGAATTATTGCAACTAACCTAAGACCAGGTACAGCTGACAATGATACTAATGCAATGAGAAGCATGGGAATGATTCCGCAAGGAGTAGCAGTAAATCAAAGATTAACTGACCCTGATGCTTACTTCATTATGACAGACATGCCAGATGGACTAAAACACTTTGTTAGACGTCCAATCAAAAGAGCTGTTGAAGGCGATTTTGAAACAGGCAACTTACGATACAAAGTATCAGAAAGATACTCATTCGGTTTCACAGACTGGAGAGGTGCTTTCGGTACACCTGGAGCGTAATTATTATTAATTAAAAAGGGCGAAGTTGTTTCGCCCTTTTTACAACCCAAAGACTTAAAAAGACTACTAGGAGGTAGACAATGGGCTCAACAACTTTTTCCGGTCCTATAAAAGCCGGAACAATTAAAGAAACTACAGGCACTACAGTAGGTAGTGACATGAAAAATATTGGTCATGTTGTAATGTCTCAATCTGCAGTTGTATTGCACACTAATACAACTGATTTGACAACTGATATAATTATACCAGCAAAATCACATATCATAGCTATTGATATTAATGTTGAAGTAGCATTCAATGGTGGCGGTAATGATAATATGGATATCGGTATTGTAGGCAATTCTGACTTATATGTTGATAACGCAGACGTTTCAGCAATTGGTCCAGTAGCATTAGGTGCTACAGGGTTATGCGCTAATTGGAAAAATGTCGGAACTTCTGATGTTAGAATAGCAGCAAAATACATTGATGCAAGTGGTAACTCTGGCGCTGGAAAAGCAAGAGTGACTATTACTTACAGTCAAGGTAACAACCATAGTTAATATACAATTCAGTGGCTCTTCGGAGCCACTTAACTATTATGGCACCAAAATTTAAATTTAATAATGCGTTAAGTCTGATAAACTTTATTTTTAGTCCTAAAGGAGACGATAAAGTCGACACACAAGCTGGAGGAAATGAACGGTTTGAAAGTCAAAAAGAAGGCGAAACTACAAAGAAAAAACGTAACGATTTTTTTAAAAGAACATTAGCTGCGTCAGAAGCAGCTACAAAAAAACAATCAGAAGATCCAGATATATTCAAAGGGCCTGCAATCAATCTTAGTGGTAATCCATACGATTTATCAGCTGTTAAAATAAAAACTCCACAACAAAGAAACAGTCCTTTATTTGCAAGCTTAAATGATATACAATCTGGTAATTTAAAAATGTTAGGAGAGAAACAAGGGCAAATTATGGGCTCTTTGTTTAATCTTCCAAAAACAGTTGTAAGGAGGTAAGATGATTTCAGATACTAGACAATCAACACTAACTGCTGATGGTCGTTTTCGAGAAGGTCATACAGGATCAGGTCCATTCATAGGTAGAGCTAGAGTGCACGGGGTTACTGCAAGACATGACGGAACATCGGCAGCAGGGGTTATAAAACTTCATGATGGTACAGACGCAACTGGAACTGTTGTTTATCATGGTCGCTTTGGAAATGCAGTAGGCGATATGTTAGATCAATACATTCCAGGCGAAGGTCTTAGATTCAAAGTTGGTATATACGTTGATTTAACTAACTGTACTTCTGTAGAAATTTTATACAGCTAATGGCAGTTTCAGGCACTAAAACTTTTGCGTTATCTATTAACGATTGTATTCTAGAAGCTTTAGACAGAATTGGTGGAGGTCCATATCTTGGATACGACATAAAATCTGCGAGAAGAAGTCTAAATATAATGTTTACTGATTGGGCTAACAGAGGTTTAAATCAATGGACATTGCAAAAACAAACTTTGAACATGGTTACAAATCAATCTTCTTATGATTTAGACGCAAGCACTGTTTCTATAGTAGATGTTTATGTTACAAGAGATTCTACAGATTTTGCTGTAAATGAAATATCTTTAACAGATTACAATGCATATCCTAATAAAGCTCAAACAGGTAGACCGTCTCAATATTATTTACAAAAAAGTATGACGCCTAAATTATTTCTATTTCCTGCTCCAGAAAATAGCACTGATGTTATTACATATTGGAGAATAGCTAAAATAGATGATGTAACAGCTTCTACAGTCGGTGGAGTTGAACAAGATTTTGACGTACCTTCTCGTTTTTACGAAGCGATGATTTCCGGTCTTGCTTATTATATGAGTTTAAAAAGAGCAGGTATGGACCCTAACAGGTCGGTATACTTAAAACAGGAATATGAATTGGCTTTTCGTAGAGCACGAGATGCTGATTTAAATCAATCAATAAATATAGTTCCTAATTATGGTTACACCTTCGAGTAGAACAGCAAGAAAAGCTTCATCTGGTAAATATGCTAGAGGAAAGTATGCTAGAGCTATTTCTGATAGAAGTGGATTAGAATATCCATATAAAGAAATGGTAAGAGAATGGACTGGAGCTTTAGTTCATACTTCTGAATTTGAACCTAAAAATCCTTTACTCGATCCAGTTTCTTATACAGATCCAGAAGCTTTAAAAAATGCTAGACCTCAAGCATCTCTTGCAGCAACTGGTGGAGTACCAGATCAAATTACTAACACTTTTCCTGGCACATTCGGTGAAACAGGAATATCATACCCTAAAATAAATACAGGAATAAAAGCAAATGCCAGTATTGGAACAGTCACAGTCGTCATCAGCTGAAGAATATAATTTTAAAGGCAAAACCATTATGGTTGGTACGCCTTGTTATGGTGGAATGATGCATGAATCTTACATGCACTGTTTTTTAAAAACATTAAAAGAAGCAGAAAAACAAGGATATAAATTACACTTGAATACTATGGGAAATGAAAGTTTGATAACTAGAGCTAGAAATACAATAGTATCTCAATTTATGGATCAAGATAATCTTACACATTTACTTTTTATCGATGCTGATATTGCGTGGAAACCAGAAACTATTACTCGTATGTTAAAAGTAGATGAAGATGTCGTTGGTGCAATATACCCTAAAAAGACTATCGAATGGAAAAATTTACCTAAATATATGAAAATGTATCCAGATGATTTGGATAATATGGAACAAAAACTTATGGGGTATAATATAAATTTTAAAGACCCTAGAAATATACCTATGTATCAAGGTGGTTTTGTAGAGGTATTAGACGCTGCTACAGGTTTTATGCTAATAAAAAAAGATGTATTTGTTCGTATGAAAGAAGCATATCCAGAGTTAAAATATAAATCAGATCAAATAATGAATGGTAAATCTTATAGTAGCGATAATTGTTACGCTTTTTTTGATACTCTAATAGACCCTGACAGTAAAAGATATTTAAGTGAAGACTACGGTTTTTGTCGTTTATGGCAAAAAATAGGCGGAAAAATATACGCAGATGTAGTAAGTTCTTTAACACATTATGGAACGTATCATTTTAGAGGAAATATCTCGCATAAATTTGCAGAAAAGAGTAATATAGAGGATAGAGATGGCAACTAATTATACAACATTAAAAAGTGCAATACAGACTTGGATGCAGAATACAGGCACTGATTTTACAGCTCAATTAGACACATTTATTACAAACGCTCAACAAGAATTAGTTAGATTAATTGATCCAGAAGGCTTAACATTTAGAGCTTTTAGTACATTTGTTTCTGGCAATCAATTCTTGACAACTCCATCAAATACATTAGTTATAAAAAGTTTACAGTATGATCATAGTAATAAAAGAGTTCTTATGGAAATGCAAACAGATGAATACATAAGAGAATACTGGCCTAATCCAGCTTTGACTGGACTTCCTAAATATTTCGCTAATTACAACGATGGTAATATTTTAGTAGCCCCAACACCAAATTCAAACTATACTGTTTATATGGAATATATACAAAATGTTGCTGATTTAAATAATACAAATACAACTAATTATTTTACAGATCAGCTCTCTGACTTGTTATTGTATGCTTGTTTAGCACAAGCTTCAATTTTTACTAAGAATATGGAGGATTATGGTATATATAACCAAAAAGTTCTTGAAGGTGTAGCAACAGTTAATAACGAAGCTAGACGTAGAAGAAGAACAGATTACAGATTCCCTGCCAGCCCGGCTGGTACGGATACTTTAACAGGAAGCCAATAAGGAGGGTACTATGGCAATAGATCAAAAAATATGCACTGTATTCAAAGCTGATTTAATGAATACTGACGCTAATTTAGAAGCGAATACTCTAAAACTTGCTTTGTATAATCAAAATGCAAGTTTAGATGAAACAACTGCTGCGTACACAACTTCGCAAGAAGTAAGTGCGTCAGGAAGTTATTCAGCTGGAGGAGCAACATTAACAAGTGTTGCAATTACAACAAGTGGAAACACTGCAATATTTGATTGTGGCAATGTAAGTTTTACAAATGCAACTATTTCAGCTCAGGCTGCTTTGATTTACAATAACTCTAAAGCGAATGCTGCAATTGCAGTATTAGATTTTGGAGCAGTAAAATCATCGTCTAATGGTACATTTGAAATACAAATGCCAAATCCAACTGCCAGTGACGGATTAATTAGAATACAGTAAGGATAGACATGGCGTTTGTCCTTAATGATAGGGTAAAAGAAACTACTACTACGACAGGAACTGGAGCGATTACTTTTGCAGGAGCAGTTACTAATTTTGAAACTTTTGCTGCAGGCATAGGAAATAGTAATAAAACTTTTTATGCAATAGTTCATAAATCAGCTTCAGAATTTGAAGTAGGTATAGGTACGTTAAATGGAAGTAGCAGTACGATAACTCGCACTACTGTTATTTCTTCAAGTAACAGCGATAACGCTGTTGACTTTAGCGCAGGAGAAAAAGAAATATTTTGTACGTATCCAGCATCTCGTGCTCCCTCAGCAGGTATGACGGCTACTACATATGTTACTACTCATAACTCTACTATTAGCGATGATCAAACTATGGATTCCGGTGTTTTAGCTGGCCCTGTTACAGTTACAGGGTCATTAACAGTTACGGGTAACTTGTTTATATTATGAGTCAGATTGAAGTAGATAAGGTAATACCACAGTCGGGTACAGCTCTTCAGATAGGAGAGGCTAGTGATACAATCACGTTGCCCACAGGCACTACATTAAATGTAGCAAATGCTACTTTAACATTACCAACTACTTTACCTGCTACTTCAGGTGCAAATATTACAAACCTTAATGGTACACAAGTAACTACTGGAACAGTCGCTAATGCAAGATTGACTGGTTCAGGATCTATAACAATCAATGGCTCT
>TARA_R100000654_G_scaffold8243_2_pt1 | contig 12183 bp, 11 predicted proteins | sample TARA_R100000654 | Tara Oceans TARA_R100000654 (sample SAMEA2622473) | marine metagenome | biome: marine biome (ENVO:00000447); feature: surface water layer (ENVO:00002042); material: "saline water (ENVO:00002010), including plankton (ENVO:xxxxxxxx)" | depth 5 m
AAATAATGGCATACACTTTGGATAATCTAAGAACTGATATTAGAAATTATACAGAGGTAGACGATGGTGTTTTATCGAATACAGTATTAGACACTATCATTAAAAATTCAGAAAATACAATTTATAGAGAAGCAGATTCTGATGATAATAGATTTTATGCAACATCAAATTTAGCATCTGGAAGTAGATATGTAACTATACCATCTGATTTAAGATTTATAAGATATGTACAATTAACGGATGCATCTGGTAATCAAACTTTTTTGGAAAAAAAAGATACAAGTTACATGGCGGCTTTTTATGATACTCCAGGTACGGCTTCAGGTATTCCAAAATATTATGCTAACTGGGATGCTAATTTTTGGGTGGTTGCACCTACTCCAAATAGCACCAATTTAATTACATTAGCTTATACGAAACAACCAGATAGTATCACGGTGACAGCAGGAGCAACTCCACCGAGCACGAATGGTACCTATATATCCAACAAATATCAGGATTTACTTTTGTATGCCTGTCTGGTAGAAGCATATGGATACTTGAAAGGTCCTGCGGATATGTTACAATACTATACAAAGGCTTATCAAAAAGCTATACAATCGTACGCGGTCGAACAAATGGGTCGTAGACGCCGAGACGAATATGAAGATGGTGTTATTCGAACTCCTTTAAAATCACCATCACCATAATATTAAGGAGATAATTAAATGGCAAATATAGTACCTGACTCTTTTAAAACAGATCTACTAAAAGGTGTGTTTAGTTTTGACACATCGGGAAATAGTGGAACTTCTTTTAAACTTGCACTTTACACTGAGATTACTGGTTTCAGCGCAGGTTCTACTACAGCGTACACTACTACTAATGAGGTTTCTTCATCTGGTACAAGTTACTCTGCACGTGGAAACGCTTTAACTAATAATGGTGTATCGATATCAAGTAATATTGCATTCGTTGACTTTGCAGATTTAACTTTTAGTTCTGTAACGTTAAATGCAAAAGGAGCTCTGATTTATAAAGATGGCGGATCTGATAATGCTGTATTAGTGTTAGATTTTGGTGGAACAAAAACTGCAACTAACGGTGATTTCGTTATTCAGTTTCCAACACCAAACTCTTCTAGTGCAATTATTAGACTTGGCGACGCGTAATAAAATTTGGAGTAGTAAATGACGGCATTTGTAATTAACGATAGGGTTAAGCAAACCACGACAACTACTGGCACAGGAACGATTGACTTAACTGGAACTGAAACTGGTTTTGAAACATTCGTTGCCGGTATCGGGGATGGTGTGCAAACTCATTACGCCATCGTGCATGATGGTACATCTGACTTTGAAGTTGGCACTGGAACTGTAACAGACGCATCAACGGACACTCTTTCAAGACAGTCGGTCATTTCATCTTCTAATAGCGACAACCTAGTAGACTTTGGTGCAGGGAGCAAAACTGTATTCTGTACATTGCCAGCTAAGAAAACCATTTCTGCAGTGATGGATGCAACACCTTTTGTTGTAACTCACGCCTCAACTCTAAGTCTTAATCAAACAATAGACTCTGGAGTTTTAGCAGGACCGGTTACAATAACAGGAACACAAACAATAACAGGAACGGTAGTAGTCGTATAATGAGTCAAATAGAAGTAGATAAAGTAATTCCACAATCAGGCACATCATTAACTATTGGTGATTCTGGTGATACTATTAATATAGTTGGAACGTTACAGAATAATGGCTCTGCATTAACTGGAGATATCTCATCAGTTGTTGCAGGAACAGGTTTATCAGGTGGTGGGACATCAGGTGATGTAACTTTAAACGTAGATTTAATAAGTAAACAAGCAGGAACAAATTTTACAAATAGTTTATTAGTAGGTACTAGTAGTACAGGAACTTTAGATTCTGCATCTTCTAATACTGGTGTTGGAATAGGAGTTTTTGCAGCTTTAACTTCTGGAGATAATAACACAGCTGTAGGAACAAGCTCTTTAGATGTTCTTACAACAGGTGGAACTAATTCCGCTTTTGGTGTAGGATCATTAGGTTCTAACACAACAGGTAGTCAAAATACCGCTGTTGGTTATCAGGCTCTTGGTTCAAATAGCACAGCAAGTGCTAATGTTGCTGTTGGAGAAAATGCCTTAGTCCTTAATACAACAGGAGCAAATAATGTAGCTGTTGGTTATTTATCATTAGATGCTAATACTACAGGAGCTGGGAATACTTCAGTTGGACAAAACTCATTAAGCTCTAACACAACAGCATCAGATAACACAGCTGTTGGTCACCAAGCATTATTTACAAATGTTACAGGTGCTAACAATGTTGCCATTGGAAAAAACGCTTTATTTTTTAATACTGTTTCAACTAATACAGCAGTTGGTAATTTAGCAATGACTAATACTACTACCGGTGCTGGTAATACTGCAGTTGGTCAAAATGCTTTGACAGCTAACACTGAAGGAGAAAATAATGTAGCAATAGGTAAAAATGCTCTTGATGGGAATACTACAGGGGATGGTAGTGTTGCTATTGGTTTTGACGCTTTAACAGCACAAACTACAGCAGGAAATAATGTAGCAATAGGAAGTTGTGCTTTAAGGGTTAATCAAACAGGTACTAGCCTTGTAGCAATAGGATTTTGTGCTTTATCTTCTAATTCAGGAAATCAAAACATTGCTATTGGTGATAGAACAATGAAAACTAACTCTTCAGGAATTTTAAATACAGCTATGGGACACACAACAATGTGTGATAACAGTTCGGGAGGTTGTAATGTAGGTATAGGTGCTGGTGCTTTAAAGAAAAATACAACAGGAGATAGAAATACAGCAGTAGGTAATACAGCTTTAGATAATAACACAACAGGAGAAGAAAATGTTGCAATAGGTTTTAATGCTTTAGGTGCTAGTACAACAGCATCTAATAATGTTGCAATAGGTATTGACGCTTTAAAAGCAAACACAACAGGTTGTCAAAATACAGCTGTTGGTAAATGTGCGTTACAAGCTTGCACAGAGGGTTTTAGAAACGTAGCAGTTGGTAGAAAATCTTTAGGTGCTGTGTCAACAGGTGACTGTAACGTTGGTGTTGGTTACAATGCTGGAGACATTACTAATACAGGAGATAATAATCACTCATTTGGACATGATTCAAACCCATCAAGTAATTCAGTTTCTCATGAAATTACTTTGGGTAATAGTGCTAATAATAATTTAAGATGTGCTGATACATCTATTTCATCTTTATCAGACGAAAGAGATAAAACAAATATTGAAGATATACCTCATGGATTAGATTACATTTTAGCTATGAGGCCTGTTAAATTTGATTGGCAAGCAAGAGATGGATCCAGAGCAGGTAAAAAAGACTACGGATTTATTGCACAAGAATTAGATCAAGTTGAAGAAACTTTTGGAAACAGAGAATATACAAGATTAGTACATAAAAATAATCCTGATAAATGGGAAACTGATCCTATGAAAACTTATCCAATTCTAATAAAAGCAATACAAGAATTATCAGAAGAAAATAAAGACTTGAAATCTAGAATAGAAGCGTTAGAAAGTAATTAATAAATAGAAAGGAATAAAAATGCTTAATACGTACGTCGTAGAGGGTGGTGTTGGTAAATGTACCGCGTTCACTGCTTTACTACCTAAACTAAGAAAAAAATCAGAGGTGCAAGTTTATACACCTTACATAGATTGTTTTGCCGGTAATCCTGATGTTAAACTTGCATTGGAGCAAACAATACCTTTACAGGATCCAAGAATCATGGCGTCTGATAATATATTTTATTGTGAGCCATACAAATCAAATTTTCAATTTGGTAAACAACATATAATCGAGAGTTACTGTGAGCATCACGGTGTCGATTTTAATAGATCCATGACCGGTAAACTTTATACAGATCAACATAAAGCATCTGTTACCAAGTGGTTAGGAGATAATAATATCGGTAAATATATCATGATTCAGTTTTCAGGTGGTCAGGCTAAATGGAACTATGGGGAGAATGTTCAATATCAAAACATTAATCCAAACAGAAATTATCAACCTTATCTTGCTCAACAATTAGTTAATATGTTATTGGAAGAATATAAAGATACAACCATCATCAATTGTGTTTTACCTAATGAACCACACTATAAAGGTACGATCAGATGTGATCTGCATTGGGCCCAGATCCATGAGATGTTAAAAGGAGCTGAAGGATTCGTTAGTATCGATAGTTGTCTACAACACTTTTCACCCTCGGCTAAAGCTTATGGTGTCGTTATTTGGGGTTCGACAAGATGGACTCAATTTGGTTATTCACACAATAAAAACCTACATTTCCACATGGGTGATAAGTGGGATGAGGCCAAATTTAATGATAGTGACCCAAGAAATAATATGGTAGAACCCAAGTTAGTTATTGATAATTTCAAGAAACTTGATAAAAATAAGACAGTTGCATGCGCAACAATATAATTACGGAGGATAAACTATGTCAGACGAAGTAAAAACAGCAGAGGAAATCGCACAAGATTACACAGCTATGGGTCATTCTGTAGATCTAATCAATGGTATCATTGACGGTTCTCAAATGAGCGAAGAAGAAGCAGTTGATAGACAAGATTGTGTGGATAGAAATGTTGAACACTTAGAAATCATGGTTGCTAAAGATTACTGGACTTCAGAGGATATGACTGCAGCTAATGCTGCTATCACTGCTGGTAAATCTTACACAGCAAGCTAGGAGTCTAAATGATCACAATCGACGATAAAAAGTACGATGAAACTAAACTTTCTGATGACGGGAAAGGTGCGTTACAAAATATCCAAGTATTAACCCAAGAACAAAATAAGTTAAAAGTAAGATTTACCAATAACGAGATTTTGATGAAACATTACTTAGATATTTTAAAATCTAACTTACCTGAGGAATTAAAAGAAGAAACCAAATGAGTGAAGTAAAAGTAAATAAACTCAGTCCAAGATCTGGCACCACTGTTACAATAGGTGATTCTGGTGATACTGTTAATATTGTCGGAACATTACAAAACAATGGTTCAGCTGTAGAAGTCGACAGTGTAACTTTCAAAGAAGGTGGCACAAATTTTACAAACAGTTTATTAGTTGGCACAGATTCAACAGGGACTTTATCTTCAGCTGATGAAAATACTGGAGTTGGAGTAGGGGTATTTGCTGCACTAACATCTGGGGATAACAATGTAGCTGTAGGAAAAAATTCTTTAGCTCTTAACACAACAGGTTCAAATAACGTAGCAGTTGGTAGACAATCTTTAGATGCAAATACTACAGGTCAAAAAAATACAGCAGTTGGTCAAGGAGCTTTAGGTGCTAATACAACAGCTAATGATAACACAGCATTGGGAGTTAATGCTTTATTAGCTAATACAACAGGAGAAAGAAATACAGCAATAGGAAGTTGTGCATTAAAAGTTGCTACAACAGCAAATGATAATACAGCAGTTGGGAAATCTTCTTTGACAGCAAATACATCTGGTACGGGGAACGTTTCCATTGGTAATGCTATGGAAGCAAACACAGAAGGAAATGATAATACAGCTTTAGGTAATGGTTCATTACAAACAAATACAACAGGAGATAATAATACTGCTTTAGGTAGATTGGCTCTTAAATTAAATACTACAGCAAATAATAACACAGCAGTGGGTTATACTTCTTTATGTGCTAACACAACAGGTACATCAAACACAGCATTAGGAGTAGAAGCATTATTTAAAAATACAACAGCTAGTAATAATACAGCTGTTGGTAGAGAAGCTCTTTGTGCAAATACGACAGGAGCAAACAATGTTGCTATTGGTCAAAGTGCATTATGTAAAAATACAGAAGCTGATAACAATACGGCAGTTGGTTTTGATGCTTTAAAAGATAATACCACAGGAACAGTAAATACTGCTATGGGGAGACAATCATTACAGAATAATACAACAGCAGACGGTAACACAGCTTACGGACATAATACTCTTAATACAGTTACAACAGGTGGTTGTAATACAGCAGTAGGTGGAAGCGCTTTATTTAATAATACAGGTACTTGTAATGCTGCTGTCGGTCATAGTGCCTTAGTTGCTAATACAACGGGTGGTGATAATACAGCTGTAGGTGCTGGTGCTTTACAAAGAAACACAACTGCTTCAAATATTACAGCTGTTGGACACAACGCCTTATGTGATAACACTACAGGTACAAGTAACACAGGAGTTGGAGATAGTGCTTTAGCAAATACCACTACAGGTGCAGAAAACACAGCGGTTGGTATAAGTTCAATATTTACTAACACAACAGGTAATCAAAATACAGCAATAGGTTGTGGTTCTTTAAATGCTAATACGACAGCAAATCATAATACAGGATTAGGTTGGAAGAGTTTAACAGCTAATACAACTGGTGTAGAAAACACAGCAGTTGGTTCTAATTCTTTAAAAAGTAATGACACAGGCAATAGAAATACAAGTGTTGGTTATGTATCTTTATGTGATGTTTCTGGTGCTGGTAACGAAAATGCAGCCTTAGGTTACGCCGCTGGTTGTAAAGTTACAACTGGAGATGAAAATGTATTTTTAGGATATAGAGCTGGTAATACAACAACTACAGGGAGTTGTAATGTTGCTATTGGGCCATCTTCATTTATGGATAGTGCTAGCACTAGTAATTCTATTGTAATGGGTTTTAATGTTGAAAGTATAGCTAATGCCTTAACTTTTGGTAATCAATCATTAGACTCAAGAATAGCTTTTGGTGCAACTTCAATTACAGCACCATCAGATCAAAGATTAAAAGAAGATATACAAGATGATACTGCTGGTCTAAGTTTTATTAATGATTTAAGACCTGTAACTTATAAATGGAAAAAAGAAAAAGATATTCCAGAAGAAATGAGAGCACATGTTGCTGGTTCTGAAAAACGATATAATAATGATAAAGTCAATCATGGATTTATCGCACAAGAGGTAAAAGAGGCTATTGATAAACACCCAGAATTAAAAGATGGTTTTAGTATGTGGGCAGAAGAAGATAGTTTAGGTGGAAGACAGAGGTTAGCAGAGGGTGCATTAATACCTATGTTAGTCAATGCAATTAAAGAATTAAAAGCTAGAATAGAGGTTTTAGAAAATGAGTAGTATTATAAAAGTAGATACAATTCAGGATCAAGACGGTAATAATATTATTAACGAATCAGGTAACACGATTACTATTGGTGCATCTGGTGATACTGTTACAATTCCTGCAGGCGCAACATTTACGAACTCAGGAACTACTTCAGCGATCACAATCTCTGGAGCATTAAGTGTAGACGGTGGAACAATAAAATTAGATGGTAATTATCCGACAGGAACAGGTAATGTAGCAATAGGAGATACTGCTTTAGATTCAGTTCAATCTGGTGGAGATCGTAATGTTGCTATTGGAGATCATGCTGGAACAGCAATTACAACAGGCGATATTAATATTGCAATAGGTGCTTGTGCTTTAGAAACAAGTAGTACAACTTCTGCAAATATAGCAATAGGTTCAGAGACACTCCGTAATACTACTTCTGGTACTTCAAATACAGCTGTAGGAATAGCTGCATTGTGTGCAAACACGACAGGTGGAGAAAATATTGCTTTAGGAAGATCAGCTTTAGTTAAAAATACAGAGGGAAATTGTAATACAGCTATTGGTGGTCAAAATGCTCTAGCTTGTAACACAACAGGTTCTACCAATACAGCTATAGGTCAAAACTCCCTTTGTGCAAACACTACAGCTTCAGATAACACAGCAGTTGGTAAAAATTCTTTAAAAGGTAATACAACAGGAACTTTAAACGATGCTGTTGGTTCAGGAGCATTAATGGCTAATACCACTGGTAGCTGTAATGTTGCTGTAGGAAATGATGCGTTAAGATTTAATACAACAGCAGATAATAACGTAGCAATAGGTCATCAAGCATTACAAGATAACACAACAGCTTCAGGGAATGTTGCGGTAGGTGCTTGTGCTGGAAAAGAAATTACAACAGGTCATAGTCAAACTGCATTAGGTTTTTGTGCTTTAACAACTGCAACAACACCAGAGGGTAATACAGCATTAGGTAATAATGCTATGAGACTTACTACAACTGGAGCAGATAACACTGCAGTAGGTAGACGAGCATTATGTACAAATACAACAGGTGGTAATAACACATCCGTTGGTGCTTATACTATGACAAGCAATACAACAGGTGCTGGTAACACAGCTGTAGGTATTCAAGCTTTATGTTCAAACACAACAGCAAGTAATAATACAGCAGTCGGATTAGATTCTTTAAAGACAAACACAACTGGTGCTCAAAATACAGCACTTGGACATTGTGCATTAGCTTTAAACACAACAGGCTGTAGAAATACTGCTATGGGTCACAATGCTTTGGCTGTTAACACAACAGGGTTTTGTAATGTATCAATAGGTAGAGTTTCTATGGACGCTAATACCACAGGTTGTTTTAATACAGCAGTTGGAACAGCATCTTTAAGTACTAACACAACAGCAAATAATAATACAGCAGTAGGTGCTTTTTCACTTAATCAAAATTCAACAGGTCACTCTAATGTGGCTGTCGGTTGCGATGCTTTATTTGATAATACAACAGGAACGCAAAATATTGCTGTTGGAAATGGTGCTTTACCAAATAATACTACAGGTTTTAACAACGTTGCTATTGGAACAAGTGCGATGCATACTGCCACAACAGCAAGTTGCAATGTAGCACTTGGAGAAGCAGCTGGTTTTAGAATGACATCAGGTATTTGCAATACTATGATTGGTTGTAATTCTGGTTCACAAATTACTTCAGGGGATAACAATGTAGTTTTAGGAGTTTTATCTGGTGCTGATTCTGTAAGAAATATTACAAGTGGAGATAATGAAATCGTTATAGGAAATAACTCACATGGAAGTGCTTTTATAAAAATTTCTTTTACAGTTACTTCAGATCTAAGAGATAAAACAAATATTGAAGATGTGCCTCATGGTTTAGATTTTGTTAATCAAATAACTCCAATTAAATACAAATTTAAAAAATCAAGAGAAGATGACACTCCACATGGTCGTACAAAATATGGATTTAAAGCACAAGAAATATTGGAATTGGAAGGTGATAATCCTGTAATTATACACAACGAAGATGAAGAAAATTTAAAATTAACTGAAGCACATTTATTTCCTGTATTAGTTAATGCAATCAAAGAATTAAAAGCAGAAATAGACGAACTGAAAAAGGGGTAAGCTACCATGTTCTTCGGTGCAACTACCTTTTCCCAATCAACATTTGCAGATATTGGAATATCCAATGCATTCGTCAATGTATCAGGGTCCAGGGTCAATACATCAATCGGTAATGTAGTTGTTGTTGGTAATTCATTAGTATTACCAAACGGCAATAGATATAATCTATCCACAGGAACAGTTACTGTTAAAGAGGGTGCTAATGTACCTGTAACAGGAAACAGATATAATCTAGGAACAGGTTCAGTCACATTCTCTATCAATGGAACAGTTGTTCCAACTGGTAGTAGACTTAATACAGCAATAGGTAATGTGACCGTTTCAGCAGGTGCTGTATTCTCGGTTACAGGTAATCAATTTAATTTCTCTACAGGTAGTCCAGTTGTAGTTGCAAATGCACTTGTTGCAGCAACGGGTAACAGACTAAATTTATCTACAGGAACAGTTATCGCAAAAGCAGGGGCTTCAGCTCAGGTTACAGGAAACAGGTTTAACACATCAATTGGTAATGTAACTGTAACTGGTAAAGCAGTTGTTTTACCAAATGGTAATCAATTAAATATTGGAACAGGTACAGTTACAATCGCAGCTGATGCAAACTTTTCAGTTACAGGTAATAGAGTTAATCTAACAATCGGTAATGCAACAGCTAAAGCAAATGCAACAGCCATTATAACAGGTAATAGATATAATTTAGCAACTGGATCAGTGACAATTGTTGCAAAAGCAGGTATAGCTGTAACAGGAAGTGGTCTTACTATAGGCACAAGTCAACCAAATGTTAGGGTATGGAATCCATTGGACCCTAATGTTAGTCAAACTTGGACAGCTCTTACAACACCATAGGATAAATTATGTTTTTTGGAACTACAACATTTGCACAAACAACCTACTCGGATATCGGAAGTAGTTCTGTCAGTCCTACGGTTATAGTATCAGGTAACAGGTTTAATATATCTATAGGTAATATAGCAACAATACCAAGTCAAGTAGTGGGGGTTACAGGTCAACAATTAAATGTTGCAACTAACCCTGTAAGTGCTATAACATGGAATCCGATTCCGCCAGGTGTGAATCAGATTTGGGTTCCTATAGACCCAAACAACCCTTAGGAGAATTATGGCATCAAGTACATCAAGTGATTTAAAACTAGAATTGATAACAACAGGTGAAAAAGCAGGTACCTGGGGTACTATTACCAATACAAATTTACAGATATTAGAACAGGCGGCATCAGGATATTTTACTCAAAGCATAGCCTCTTCTGATCTTGCATTATCTCTTTCAACATTTGCTGTATCAAACGGTAAGAACCTATATTACAAATTTACTGGAAGTTTAACTGCAAACAGAACAGTTACCATGCCAGATAGTGCTGAAAGAGTTTTTATAATAGAGGATGCGACTACAAGAAATTCATCTACAAGTTCATTTACATTAACAGTTAAAACAGTATCTGGAACAGGGGTGACTATACCTGTGGGTGCTAAAATGGTTTTATATTCTGATGGAACTAACATCAGTTCAGGTCCGATAACCAAGGGTTATTATACAATACCAGGTGCTTACACGGCAGTTAATGGTGATCAATTATTAATCAATACTTCTGGATCTGGTGGAGGTCTAAATGCTCCTGTCACAGTGACATTACCAGCTTCACCTGCCATAGGTAATGAGGTTACATTCATAGACAGTGGAAATAGTTTTGGATCCAACAATCTAACGATCAATAGAAATAGTCAACCTATTTTAGGAAATGCCGCTAATCTAACAGTATCAGCAAACGGTGCAGCATTTACATTGGTATATGTTAACGCAACAAGAGGCTGGGCTTACAAAGATAACATATAGGAGCACGGACCATGGCTCTAATTGATTTTAAAGTCCTACCCGGAATAGACAAACAGACCACAGGATCTGGTGCGGAAAACAGATGGGTTGATTGTGACAACGTTCGTTTTAGATACAATTTACCAGAAAAAGTTGGTGGTTGGTCTTCATTGGTCACAGATACCATTGCTAGTGTTGCAAGACGTCAGTTTGCTTTTGTGGATCTATCTGGAAATAGATATGTTGCTATAGGAACAGACAAGTTTTTACTTCTATATTTTGAAGGTCAACTCCATGATATTACACCAGTCAAATCTACGATAGGTAGTGTTGTGATGTCAGCTCAAGATGCAACACAAGAAGTATCTTTAACATTTTCATCAGCACATAATCTACAATCGGGAGATATTATTTTATTAGATAACGTGACTGTACCAAGTGGTATTGGTCTAACAGATGCTGCTTTTGAGGATAAACTATTTCAAGTCACAAAAGTTACATCATCTTTGATTGCTATCGTAACAGGATCACAGACCACAACCGGTGCTGCGGGTGGTGGAGCGTGTGATGTGATTCCATATGAACCTGTAGGTCCTGCTGCACAATCTTATGGTTATGGTTGGGGTATATCAGAATGGGATGGTATAGTTTCAGGTGCTTTACAGACAACATTGAATGGAACACTTGCTGATAACACTAGCGGTACATCAGGATCTAATATAGCTTTGACATCTGCTACTGGTTTTCCTACATCAGGTAGGGTACAGATAGGCACAGAATTAATCTCTTATTCGGGTGTATCAGGTAATAATCTAACGGGTATTGTAAGAGCAGTTAATGGTTCAACAAGAGCCGCACACTCAAGTGGTGCAACTGTAACCAATGCTGCAGACTTCGTTGATTGGGGTGAAGCTTCCTCTGCATCAGAGGTGAGCCTTGAACCTGGACTTTGGTCATTAAGTAATTTTGGTCAGGTCTTGGTTGCAACAATTGCGAATGGTAAAACTTTTACATGGAACGCTGGAGATGCTGCAAGATTGACAACCAGAGCGTCAACATCCACATC
>TARA_R100000654_G_scaffold28251_1_pt1 | contig 12167 bp, 2 predicted proteins | sample TARA_R100000654 | Tara Oceans TARA_R100000654 (sample SAMEA2622473) | marine metagenome | biome: marine biome (ENVO:00000447); feature: surface water layer (ENVO:00002042); material: "saline water (ENVO:00002010), including plankton (ENVO:xxxxxxxx)" | depth 5 m
CTCTCCTTCTCATAGAGCTCGTATATGCGCTGTTGACGTTCTACATAATCACTTATGTCTCTAGCCTCCCTTCTAAGTTTTCTGAGACGTTTAATTTGTCTTTCTGTCCGCTTCCTTTCTGACTCAAGTTTGTTTACATTTCTATACCTCTTGTCACCTTTATTTTCAGCTTCTTTTCTTTCTTTAAAAAGTTGAGAGACTAAATTGGCATTATCTGTATACACGTCCGCATCATAAAACTTAGACGGCTCACCATACAGCTTTCTAAGGAACGGAAAGTCATTAGCTTTCATGGGTACCTTTTCGCCCTCTGTCGTGACCGTCTCATACAGGTCTTTAGTGGTCCCCATAGTTCGTGTGACAAACTGTCCAGCACCTCCTATATAGTACTCAAACCCGTACCAGAACTTGTCTGGATTAAAGTCTAGCTTTCCTGGAACAAACTCGGTTCCTCCAGTAGCTTCATTCATCCATTTGAACAGTCCTCTAACAGCCTCTGGAGATCTAAACGACATCTCAGACTCTGGCTTTGGCGCCCCCACTGGGAACTGTTGCCTGTACACAGAAGTTCCGAAGTATGTTTCGTTGACTGCTATATCCACAAATGGCTTTAGGAAGGTTGGAGTGGCTCCTTTAGCAAGATACTTTGCAGCATCCTTAGACTGACCAAAGCTTACTGGTGAAAACGAACTAAATGCTGAGTTCAACAAGAACATGCCAGCATCTAATGGCTCTCTGTGTCCAGCCGCTGACTCCGCCATGGCGGTCCCAAGGTTTGCGAATACATTAAACCCGTATGGAAGCGGCACTTTAAGATAGTTTTTACCATCATACATGATGATAAGATTTCTTTCTTTTTCGTAATCAGGTATCTTGTTGTAGAACAGCTCTCCATCTTCGTCTTCTTCGCTCAACCCAAGATTGATAGTAGTGAGCATGCCTGTGATCAACGACAGACCAGCAGCCAGCTTTTGTGCTCCGTTCAAACGCTTGTTCCACGACTCTAGCTCACCATCTGGTTTACGAACATCCTTTAGTGCATTTGGACCGAGAGAACGGGCAAGTCTTACGGTACCCTGAACAGAGGCATTGAAGAACATGTACCATGCATTAGCTACGGCTCCAAGCTCTCCCGATCTATTAAAGTTTACGGTAATGTTTTTTGACAATTCAGCAGCTTTTTCTCTGCTTGCTCCAGCCTCTCTTGCTTCAATATATGCAGCCAAACGTATAGAGTTTTCAAAAGCGTCATTTATGTTCTCTACAACTCCGATGCTGTTTTGCATCATCCAGTCAGTAGCTTTTTGAACTTTATTTTTTTCGTTTACCTCGGCCTCAATTTCAGCAGCGATTGTACCAACATCCTTTACAAAGCCCCAACCTGTTTGGCCTCCATCCTCTTTAAACTCTTCAAAATATGCAGCAGTTTCTGCACTCATTTCCTTTCCAACAGCATCCTTTAACAGAGATGGAAGTGTTTCTTTCACGCGCTGGATTACCCTAGTGGCTATGTATTTAGACTCAATCTGTCCCCCAGGCATGTCAGCCTCTGCCATTGCGTTAAACAAGGCAGACTGGATATCTCTAGCGAAGTTTGAGATAATGAATTCAGGGTTGGCAGTAGTGAAGGATCGTCTGAGGAAGCCAGAGAACCTACGCATAAACTTGCTGAATACATCAAGTTTCTCCACCCCCATATTCTTCAACGCTTTGGCGTGATCGGCGTTTTGGAAGACTATAAACTTTTGCTCACCGTTTATACGAACGCCAATCGCACCCTGAGCATCAAATGGTGCGTCATCCTTAATCATCCAAACCCTTTTGTTTGGGTTGTTTTCTACGAGGTTATAAAGTGATGATAGTGCTTCGTTTTTTCTGCCCTTTGCATGCACTGCTGCGTTTTGAGATATTGCCTGTGCAAGCACGTTATTAGCTTGGCTTTTACGACCCCGTGCTCGACGTGTAGAATCTCCGTATATGCTCATGCCTGCTCCTCCAGTCGGATAAAGAGAAGTGTCTGCACTCATTTCATCAGACGAAAGTCCACCAAGCGGAACGTAGAAATCAAACATGTTTTCAAAAGCATCGATCGTTTCTTTGGTTTCTAGGCCAAAATCAACCATAGCCTTTCTAGTATCAGCGGTGATTGCGTCTACTTTTTTACCTATCGACTCTAGAGCGGCCTTTTCTTCTGAAGTGAAGCTGTCCATAACTTCCTGAGCTCTTTCATTGCTCATTCCGCTACCATCGATCATTTCTCCGTTTGTACGCTCTGCGATTAAAGCGTTACGCTCTTCTGCGTGTCTAGCTATTAAGAAATCGGAAACATCAGCAGAGCTCAAACCACTAGACTTCATCTCCTGAGAAATAACTTTTACTTTCTCGTCAAGCTTATCAAGATCGTTAGCCGTCTTTCCATACATCAATGTCTCAGCATTGATAAAGTCTTGGGATATGTCAACAACAGCCTTTTGAGCGCTTTCAATAGCTTTTTGTAGGCTAAAGACATTAGCGTATTTGTTAGCAAACTTTTGGTCTACATAAGCCATGAACCCCTGGAAAGCATTCATGTTATTCGGCTCCCATCCTTGACTGCTAGCAGATTTAGAGGACAACTCTCTTGACTCCATGCCGTCAATCCCCTCCATGGTTTCTGCTTCCTCCAAAGTTTCTGATTCAACTGTTTGATCCGCTAGCTCTGTAGCTTTTCTGTAGCGCTCAAGCGCGTCTACAGTTGATTCTTCGGTAGCCACTTTTCTTCTTATATCTACCATACCCCCAAGAGCCGCATTCTGCAATGCTCTGTTTGCCGACTTTTGGGCGGATTTGTCTGACCTGGCCTCCTCAAGCTGTTGCTTTAGACCGTAAAGCTCCTGGAATAATTTAGCTCCGTCATATCTAGCCCTCGTACTTAAAAGCTGTTGTTTTCTTTTTCGTGCTCTTGCCTTTTCAGCTTCGCTTACTTTTTTCCCTCCGCCAATAATAGTGTCGATCTTAGCCATTTCAGCTTCTGCGCGAATAACAGACCTTCCAAGATCAGTTTCTGGATCAATATTCTGCTTTTTCCAATCTGATATTGAAGCCTTTATTTCATCCTGTCTTTTTTCAATAGCCTCTTCAATATCACCTATATTTTCGGCTTCATACTTAGCAAGTCTTGCCTTTGTGCCTTGAGTCCCCTTTCCTTTCGGAACGTACTTTGAGAAAACGTCTGGCAACTCAGCGGCTTCTTGAATTACAGCCTCCCCTAAAAGCCCTCCACCAATGTCACTAAGGACTTCATTAGTATCTGAATCAAACTCTCCATTTATAACCCTCACAGCCCAGGGGAAAGGAACATCATCAGAGTCTTGTCTTGCAACCTCCGCGTTAATTAATTCAAAGCTTTTACCTACCCCCAAAGAATCTACCTCTTCTAACACAGCCTCAAAAGCTTTTGCATAAACTACCCCCTGACTCACCTCTTTCATCTCAGCGTCAGAGAGAGCAAGTTTACCAGACTGCCTTAATCTATCTCGTATGATTGAAACGTCTGGGATTAAACTATAATCAACAAATGGTGTATATATCTCCTTGTTAAAATCACTGTCTTTAGAAATCAAAGACTCTATAAACTGGGCTTTTGATCTGAATCTTCTATTTACATTTTTAAAGTCTTCACTTTGAGACTTTCTAATAGAGTCAAGCATAATTAAAACGCCTTCTGCCGTCTTGGGTATGGCTATAGTTCTGATTTCATTAGCCTCTGATGATGCTTTTACTCTGTTAAAGTTTTTAGTGTCCTCTGTAAGGCCATACTTGTTTGATATATCGACTATCGCATCTAGTTGAGCAGAATTTTTCTTTTTGCTTAACTGAGATTTTAAAAATTGCTCAAAACCTTTTACGAATTTTTTATCCGCTATATCTCCTTCTTCGCTATCTCTAAATCTGTTTAAGTAGATTCTATATTGCTCTACTGACTCCGCTATAAAGTCTGCATTTCCAAATAAAGAAGACTTACTCATAAGGCCAGTAAGAAGCGGAATCTTTACGTTAAACGTTACTCTTCCGTTTTCGTCTACCTGTCTTATCCCCATGTCTGTAAGATCAGACACAGAGTATAAAGACATTAATTTCTTCAACTCTAAAATAGCTTGCTGCTGAACCTCACCAAGGGTTTCATTTGCCCCCTTTTCATCTGATTGACTGTATAAGAATCCTTTTTGATAATCGGCGCCTATACCTGACCTTTCTCCAGTAGTGGGGTCATAAAACACTACGACTGATCTTACTCCATTTGCAAACTCCTTAAGAGACTGGACGGGTATATCTCTGCCTATAAGATCGACTAGTTTTTGAATTTCCGATTTAGTCCTATCTCTGACCTCTCTTTGCTCAAGATTAGTTTCACCAGACAATGCTTTGCCTGACTCTAATTCTAGCGGATTAGATGATGTTGTTGATTCTGTGTGGGTGTCAATCGTTACAGTGCCATCACCATTGTTTCTAACGGTAAACTCAAAGTTTGCACCCATAGTAACGGGGAATGCAAATTGGAGGTTTTCACCGAAGTTTTTACCAAGCTGAGTTATCTCATCAACATTTAGACCGTCAACATAAAATGTTTCGCTGTATGCAACAGGTAGATCAGATTGATTTTCTTGCTCCAAGATCATGCTGTCTCCGTAAAACACAAGTTCTCCTGTTCTGCCAATTTTTTCAATATTCCCAACAGCAAAGTTTAGAGCTTTACCAGCGGCAACTTTGATGTCTCGATATTTAGAAGCCATATTTCTACGCGCTTCTTGTGCCTCGTTGCTTGCAATCTTTTTTTGCGTAGGAGTCTTCAATCGCGGCTCCATATCAATAATCTCACCCGTTTCTCTATCGACTTTAGGTCTTGGTTTACTGATCGCCTTGATGGTGCCATCGTCACCCGTATAAGTAAAAGCCCCGATATTGTCGGCCATCTTGCCGTTACCCGTCTCTTTTAAATACCAGTTCCTGAAGTGCCAGTAATCATTGAAACGCAATCCATTAGTCTGATAAGACTGTTGGCCTCCTAGCCTGTCCAGGTAATACACCCTGTAATTCACCACTTTGTTGATGAGGTCTGGGTATGCTTTTGAGGGCTGACGGACACCAAACTCTCTTGACTCGATATCAGCGGCTTCTGAGAGCTGTTCTCCTGTAAACTCCCTGCCAGTCCTTTCAGCGGCTCTGAAGTTGGCTATGAACTGTTTTAGCTCGCTGTCTTGGATCATCACTTCCGCTTCTTTAGCGGAATAACCAAACAGCCTTCTCAGTATGTTTGCCAAACCCCTTCCAAACTTAGTGAGGCCGCTTTCCTCGCGTATTGGAATTCTGTCGGCAAACCTTTCAAGAAGGGTTACAAACTTTTCCTCTACAAGCTTTTCTGGCGAGTAATCAGGATACGCCTTCTCAATGTCTTCTATGAGCTGATCTACAGTGTCCTTGCCAACATAAGTGTACAATAACCTCTTAAGCTCCTCTAGCCTTTGCTTCTTTACTTTGGGGTCAATGGTGAGATAAGCAGCGTGGTAGAATTCGTGTCGAACGGTTTTATTGTTGGTGTTCTCAGCCGCCATATTGATGTGAACAACCTTGCCCTTGGTGAAAGTGCCTTTGGAGGTATTGCCTGTAGCAGCCGTGTAGCTTTCTTGGGTGCTGTGCATGACCACGCTCACGCCTAGGCGCTTAAAAGCCTTCAAAAAGAAGTTAGTGGTGCCTCTCAGGCTTTTATACTTACGGTTGGTTGAGGCGCCTTCCGCCAAAGTACCTCCTGGCTCAGCGGTTACCCTCTCTCCTGGTTTTGCTTGATAATTATCGTCTCTTTTTTGAGCGGGCTGCTCGGTGCTACCTTGCTCATCTTGTACGTCATCATCTGCATTCTGTTCAGCTGAGTTGGCTTGCCGAGCGGCCTCTAATGAAGCTACTTGACTGTCTTTTTCTCCCTTTAAAGCTCTATCAGCAAGAACGTTAGGATCAGATTCCATAGAGTTCTTAAACTTTCTTCCGCGAGAAAATCTTTTATCTATGGTCTTTTCATACTCATCTTTTACTACGTCCTCAAACGTAGTGTCGCCTTCGAACGCTGCGTTTTCAACAGTTTGTTTTTCCCTTATTGTAGCCTTTAGATTATCCTTAATAGCTTTTTGCTGTTCTGGAGTCTTAGCTTTTTTATATTGCTCTACAAACACATTTATCCTGTCCTGTAGAGCAACTACTTTATCGAATGCTTCAGGGCTTGTTTGTTTCATTCTGTGATACGCTCTGGCTATTGAACCAGAAACAGCAGAATTGTTTTGGATTTGTTCCTCTAAAGCTTCAAGAGCAGATTTCTTTTCGGTTTTAGTCCTTGCGTTGTCAACCCGTGTAACAGCATCATTAAGTTCTTTGTTTGCCAGTATTTTTTTAGCCTGATAATTAGCAACAAAAGCTTCAGCTCCTGGACGAACGGTGCCGCCTATAAACCCAGCTGGAATACCCATTACAGCTCCCGCAACAGCAGCCTCTCTTACTCTTTTCCAAAGCTCGTCATTTGAGTAATACGCTGTTCTGTCCCCACTGTTGATTCTCGTATTTACTTCGCTCACGTATTGCCAAGCGGCGGTAGCTGCTTCTGAGGCTGCCTCCTCAGTTATACCATATATAGTGTTTTTTGCCGCTTGTTTGCCCCACTCCATAATGGCGCCTCGTTGTTTTTTAATTACGTTTTGAGTTATTCTGCTCTTTCCTAATCTGCCTAACAGGGTGTTACCAGACATTACATTGCCTAAAACTATACCGCTTAGAACTTCTGCTCCAGACTGATTTGCTAAATACCACGCCCTTTCAGAAGAGCTCAGGTTGTCATACCACTCTTCCCCCACAAGATCTGCATGCATTTGACCAGCAACAAGTGTGCTGGATATGACACCCCCAGTGGTTCTCTCAAGAAGTCTGTGTACTTGAGTCCCTCTCTCTAATATATCTGTGGCGTCCCCTTTCTTCAGTGTGCGCGTAGGGTTTGATGGATCAAAAAATTGAGTTGTAGTCCCCTTTTTACCCCTTGTGCGAATTATTCTTTGGCCTACTTTCTTAGCTATAGCCCTCTGTCCAGCTTTCTTTAAAAGCGCTTTAGCAGCGCCCATACCTCCAGCTATATCAACAAGAAGGGGTGCTGACTCAATCAGCTGACTAACACCCAAGGCCAATACCTCACCTGGTCCGCTGTCATCTCTATCCATAAACTTCTGGAAGTCTATATCTCTCCTTGGGGCCAAAGTACTCTGCAAATACATTTCTCTTGCTTCGCTCGAAAACAAAGCGGCCTCGGAATACGGATTAGTAAAGAAGTCATCTAAAAACCCTACCTCTCCAGTCTGTCTCTTGGCCTGATATTCTTCAAGAGTTGGAATATTTCCAGCTTCTATTTGTTCTAAAAACTTTTCGTCTTGTTCTGCTATACCACCGACGGTAACAAAATCAGTTATCGTATTACTGAGGGCGGCAACGCTATCTGCAATACGAAGAGGCACATCATTCAAAAGATCTCTTCCGACCCAGTTTGCAAAATCCCCTATCCAAGTATCTGCTTTTACATCACTTACTCTGCCGCTATCGTTGAAATCAATACCAACGCCCCATTGCTGTCTGAAAGCCTCTTCAAAGTCGGCTTGACGCTCCTTATTTTCCCTGATGTAATCTGGTATCATTTCATCTATACCAGGAGCCATTTCTGGGCTTAAGAAAGACGATATGTATCGACTCATATACTCTTCGTCCATACCTTCCATGACCTCCTTGTAGCCCTTTTCCGAAACTATAGCATCTTTGTATCTTTCTGACTTGTCGTTATATCCATCAAAGTTTGAGAACTTGATAGCGTCAAGAGGAGTGGGGTCAGAGTACTTTTCAAAGAAAGACACAGGGTCGGCTCCACCTCTTTTTACAAGCATCTCCATGGCCCTCTTATTGGCCTCATCTCTAACCCTGTAATACTGATCGTTAGAAGTAATCCGCTCTATCTCCTGATCATAATAAGAAAGTGGTGGACGCTCATCTTCATCCATCATCACTACAGGAGTATATGACATGGGCCTTCTAAAGGAATCCTGGATTCCTCTAGCCCACAACTCAGCGGTATCTATCTGCTGCTGATTTTGTGCGGACTGATTTGTAATTGGATTGTTATCTCCGTTTGCCATTCTTAAATATCTCTCTTTTTAATGGATTTAAGACCACCGCTAATACCAAGGTTGCCAGTGATAATACTATTGAGTGATGAAATGTATCCAGAAGCTGTTGCGTATCCCCCGTCTTGAAGCGCCTTCACATAATCCAAGCCATTAGAAACATCCTCTGAATAAGCGCTAGGCATATTAAACCGAGTAAATACTATGTACGCTTCAACTCCCTCTTCTATATCATTGAAGCTGTAAAAATTAGCGTCAATAGCATATATCGTGTTTTTACCTTTTTTGCCAATAACTTCAGCGTCTGGGTTGTCACGAAGGAATTTTTCTTGTTCTGAGGGTGTTATCTCTTCGGTAGTGGGCAATACTATTGTGCCGAAATCAATCCCAGCCTCTCGAAGAACTTTACTGGTTTGAGGCCCAACCTTCATGCCAAATAGGTTGTTTACATCTACTCTTGGGCTCCATCCAGTTTCTATCGCGTACTGAGCGGCAACAACTTCTGGGTGTGGGTGACCCAAGGATGCAGCCAAGTTAGCGACCTGTTTAGCTGCTTTTTTTCTTGCAATTTTACCCTTTCTGCCTGGACTTTTATCTGCGTTTCCTGGGCTAACTGAGATCTTAAGTGCCTCTTGATCCTCTGGAACCTCTGTTTCTGGGAACGGCAAAGCCATTGCGGGCTCAGTAGGTGTGCTTCTAACGAGATCAGCGCTTGCGCGTTGAGCTTCTACGGTTTGAGGTGGCCTTGGCTCAACTCTTGAGGGCGCATCAGCACCTCTTCTCTCCATAACTCCAAACAGATTTTCATACTTTTCCATAGTTCTTGTAAGCTCCTCCTTGCGCTTTACAAGATCTTTATACTTAGGGTTCTGAAGCTGTCTATTCAAACCTTGAATAGTTTCAGGGGTTTTCTCAAGCTGTAGGTCTATATCTACTATCTGTCTTTGAATATTAGTGTACTGAGCCTCCATTTGCTCATCAGTCTCTGCCTCTACCCCCATCCTGTCGAGTTGATCTTTTAAGCCTTTGAGGTATTCTGGATCGCTTTTTCCAGGGACAAAGTTTGAAGTTTCGTAGTTAAGCTTTTCTTGAATGAGTTTCTTCTGAAGCTCAAGAGGTAAGTTTTGTATCTCTCTTATAAACGAGCTGTATGGTCTCCTTCCAGGCGTTATAGACTCAAGAAGCCTTGCTTGCCTTCCGCCTCTAAGCATAGAGTCATATTCTTTTCGCATAGACTCAGCTTCGCTTTCATCATCGACAACAGGCTCATCAGCAACAGCTTCCTCATCGACAACTTCATCTTGAGGCGTTACAGCAGTAACGGCCTTTGTCGTTTGCGTAGAGGCAGTAGTAGCAGGCGTAGAAGGATCAGTAGACGCTGTTTGAGCGGGCTGCGGGTCCTCTACGTTATTGTTTTTTTTTTCAGGGTCAACAGACGAAGTGGAGATATTGCTTACGTCTACGCGACCTTGCGATGCGGTCCACATCCTCTTTAAGTCGTCAAACGTTGCATGTCTAGCTATCTGTCTTAACACTCTATCATAAACATCTGGATTATCCTCCTGCGTTACCGTCATTGTTCTGTTCTCGGTAACGCCGTCTCGTGTCTCCATCTCATACACCAACTCTATACCGCCAGTAATTATTGGCTGTCTGTTTGATCCTACCCCAAGCGTAGCCTGTCCTACTGGCCTGATTGATACAACGTCTCCGCTAAACCCTTGCGCCCCAGTTATTTGCAACTTCATAGGTTCAGCAAAGGCAGGAAGCCCATCAACAAGGTTTTCTGTGCTTAGATAACTAGACTCTTCAAAACCTCGCTTTGTAACACCCTCAATGTGAGCTTTTATGTAGTCCTCTTTAAGTGACTCATCATCAATTTCAAACTCTTTGTATAGCTTTTCAAGCTCCACCTTGGGATCACTGTCATTTTTTTCTGCATTTTTTTGAGCGATTGTTGCCAGCTGATCAAACGTCGCATCCATGCCCTCCATTTTCTCATATAGCTGCTTCCTGTACGAATCAAGAGTATCAGGCAGAAGAGATGAGAAGTTGAGCTCTGCATAGCCCGCTGCCATTTTCGGATTTTTGAGAGCGGCGTTGTTGAAAGCGTCAAGTGCATATTTATTGTGAATGTCAGCAATAGGCAACATCTCAGGAGCCCAAAAAGCACTTGGGTTATTGAGGATGGGATTGTTGAAGAAGTCTACGCCTTCGTCACCAGAAATGAAATCACCGTCTATATTACGAGTTAAAGCAGTTCCAGTAAGCGTTCTGTTCCCAGCCGATCCCCCTACTGATATGTCTCCCTCAAATCCTCCCTTCAGCCAGGCTTCATTTAATCTTTGGAGACCTTCATAACTAGCGTTTGATTGGACTCCCACGGGTGCGGATACAGCTCCGCTAGCTAGGTTCGAATAGTTTGTGTTTCCTGGGCCGTATGTCTGCGCCCAACCAGAAGCCTCTGCATAAGCATTGTTTAAAAATGCTATATCAGCTATAAGCTGTTGAGAGTTTTGATAAGAGTCTTCTGAATTAGGATTTAAAGAGTTAGCCATGTTTGCTTGAAGCTGAGACAAAGCCTTGACATGGGTAGGGGCCAATCCAGAAATATCAAAGTCATAGATGTTTTCAAGCTGTCGCTGTCTAAACTCTCTGTTTCTCTGATCCTGCTCTATTACCTGCGTTAAATTTTTCTCGCGTTGCTGTTGAATGAAAGCTAGCTGCTCATTCAACATCTCAGAGTAAGTCTTACCCTCACCTATTCGAGTGGGTGCTACTCTCCCTGGGAGGATTCTTCCGTTTGCCATTACGCTTCGTTAAATTGTGGTTGACTAAAAACACTACGAACAGCTTCGTATAGAGCCATAAGCTGGTCCATAGTTGGTTCTTCACCAGAATCCACAATCTGCTCGATGCCTTTGTATGCCATGCTAATCTCTTCCCCTTGTTCTGGGTTGAGGATGTATTCTCCGCCTGTAGCCTCAGCCTCTTTTACGCCTGTCTCCTCGTCGATAATAGCCTTCTTGTTAGTGCTGTGATCAAACTCCCCCTCTAGCTTCGTGACTGGGGCGTTCATTCCGCCTTCTTCAAGGATGGCGATGAGGACACCCTCGTTCATCTTACCACCGTGGCCGTACTTTACTTTGCCTCCTAGCTTGTATGGCGTTTTAGGATCTCTATCAAGACCGCCTGACTCTAGGAAGGACTTTTGGAAGGAGTTGTAAAAGCCCCCCGACAAGTCAGTGCTTTTCTTTTGCGGCTTTGCTGGTTTATAAAGTCCAGCACTGGCAATCCCCACGGCACCTCCAACTATACCAGATATAGCGTCTCGTTTAGCCTGTCTTGCAGCCTCTATATTCTGCTGCGCCATAGCCCTGTCCATAAGCCCCATCTCGTAGTCTTGCTGCTGCAAGCCTAATTGCAAGTCCTGCTTCTTTTCAAGCGCTGATTGCTCTAGATCTGCCAAGCCCTTCATAGCACCAAGCTCTCTACCTAAATCTGCTTGCTGTGCAGCTAGCAACCCTCGTTGCGCTCTAGTTGTAGACGCCCCAAGACCGCCCATCAAGGCCCTGGGGTCTGTAGACAAAGCCGCGAGCTCTGTAGCCTGAAGCGACTGCATAGGAGACAAATCTGTGGGGCGGATGCCCGCTGTAGCTAAGTCTCTCTGCGCTTGAGAAACATCAAACTCAAAAGAATCTAACTTACCTCTGGCAGCATCGGCTCTTTTCTGGGCAGCCCTCTTCATATCCTGCTGCCTCTTCATCTCCTTGTTAGCGCTAGCTATGTCAAGGAATCCAGCACCAATCTGTGCAGCGCCAGCCAAGGCGCCTCCGCCAGGAATTAAAGACTGAATAGGATTTCCAAACTCGTCAAATCCGCCACCCTGTGGGTTTATACCAGTTAAAATATTTGCTAGTCTACTCATGCTCTACAAATTTAAGAATTTTGAGTTAAACCCTTATCCAGCCTAGAAAACTCGTAGTC
>TARA_R100000654_G_scaffold25735_1_pt1 | contig 12106 bp, 5 predicted proteins | sample TARA_R100000654 | Tara Oceans TARA_R100000654 (sample SAMEA2622473) | marine metagenome | biome: marine biome (ENVO:00000447); feature: surface water layer (ENVO:00002042); material: "saline water (ENVO:00002010), including plankton (ENVO:xxxxxxxx)" | depth 5 m
CCATAAAACTCGGATAGGCTATCAGGTGTATTACCAGCTAAACTGTCAAACTCGTTAGCTATTTCACTTATTTTTATTGGCCCTGAGTTTTGTAATGCCATTATGCACCTCCAGCACAGTCAGCCTTATGTTGATCTAGTTCTGCTTTCAGTGCCTTTACACTTTCGATAAGGACACCAACTAGCTTACCGTAGTCTACAGACAGTACTTCTTTACCTTCGTGGTCTACAGGTACAACTAGCTCAGGAAATACCTCTTGTACTTCTTGTGCTATAACACCAGATGATGGTTTATCTGTATGCAACCACTTAAATGTTACACCACGTAGTCTATCTACTTTCTCAAGCGGATCTTTAATTGTGTGTATTTCAGTCTTAAGTCTAGAGTCAGAGAATGCAGTTACGTCACCGGACGCTACTAAAGCACCTGTTACAGACACTCCGGTAGAACTTGTCTCAAGCTTTTTATTGCCATTGTGATGTAATTCTACTGCACCACCCGCAATACAATGGATATAATCAGCTCCACCATCTTTTTTTTCTAATTTTATATTACCATCAGATTGTATGTAAAAATCACCAGTATTGTTGTTTATATAACTATGGTTACCATCGTGATAAATTTGTAGGTCGTCACTATTTCCATATCTAGCTCTTACGTTGTCATTATGATCAAGATTACCACTCATTGTACCACCAGTATGGTTTAACTTGGTTCCTATTGAGTTAGTAACAGTTGTTGAGAAGTTAGCGTCATCGCCAAGTGCAGCTGCTAATTCATTAAGTGTATTTAGTGCACTAGGGCTAGAGTCTACAAGATTAGATATAGCTGTAGTTGTATAAGCTGTTGTTGCTACTTTAGTACTATTGTCAGATGCGGCCTGAGTTGTTGCTGTTGTTCCGCTTGCTATAGCACCGCCAGATATTCCTAAGTTACCTACAGTTGTGTTAAGTGCAGCTACATCTACACCGTCAACTGTTCCTGATACTGCAATGTTGCCTGTGACAGTCAACGCTCCAGTTGCAGCAGTTCCTGATGTAGATAAGTTTTGTGAACCAAATGCTGGGGCTACCTTAGTACCAGCTATAGCAGCACTTGCATTAACATCTGCATTTACGATAGAACCGTCTACTATATTAGCACTTGCTACGGTTACATCTGTTGGTAAAGCACCAGCTGCAAGTTTAGATGTTGTTAAAGAGTCTGCACCTAGTTTTCCAGCAATGGTAGCAGAGGTGACATTATTTAAGTCTTCTCTAGCTAGTGGCCGACCACCGGCTGTAGAACCGTCGTGTACTACAGCTGTGTCTTTTGTTGTATCTATTGTAACTTCACCCTCGGCCCCGGTAAAGCTGCTATGTCCAGAGGTTGATCCTCTTCTTAGTTTTAGTAATTTTGCCATTAAATTGTTCCGAAGTCAAGTGTCAAGTTTGTTGTTGTAATTACGTTGGGTGCAATAGTTTGTCCAGATAAAGCAGTAGCAATCTCAGCACCAGTTTGATCTGCCGTTGCGTTTGCTTCTATGTTATCTAGTTTAGCTCCATCTACTGATAAATCTCTACCATCAACAGTTTGAGAACCTGTAAATGTTATGTTACCGCTAAATTGGTTAGCTCCTAGTCCGGCTAAGTTACCTGTAGCTGTTACACCACCTTGCCACGCTGTTCCGTTGTACACTCTGAGCTCGTCAGATGTGGTATCAAAGTAAAGATCTCCAGCATCTAGTCCGCTTGTTGGTGCAGAACTAGCTACACGATATCTAGCAGCGAAGTCGTTGATAGTGCTAAGATTAGATGCAACTGAGTTGACATTAGATATAGAACCACCAACAGCAGTAATGTTAGAAGCATTAGATACTGCACTGTTTATGTTTGACGCATTGCTATGAACACTATTAACGTTAGATATATTACCACCAACATTATTAACATTAGCTATATTGTTAGCTACAGTATTAACATTTGTTGAAGCAGTAATAACAGAAGTAATGTTAGATATATTATCTGCAACTGTTTTAATAGGATCATCCTTAACAGTTATGGTGTTACCCATAGCATTACCGTGTAGAGTACAGTAGTATCTAAGTCCTGTAGGCTGTGTCTCTGGTATTGTAATTCTAGTATACGCACCAGCACTACCCGGTGTGCCTACTACTGTTACGTTAGTTGTGTAGCTGCCTGCATCTGTCTTAAATCTAAGAGGATGGTTTGCATTACTACTGTCACTTTGATCAAACGTATATGTCCAACCTTTGTACAACTCAAGAGCTTTAGCAGGGTTTGATGTATCACCATCTACTACATACTTGTTACCGCTCGAGGTAATGACTGTAATCGCTAAAGTTATTTCATCCTCTAGTGCATCTGCTACTATATCTAGTGAACCGTTTGAGCTACCTGTAGTAACTGGATCAGTAATTAGACCTAGATCTTCTTGGAAGGTTACAGCACCTGATACAATAGCTATATCATTTAGTACCGCCTGTGTAGGAGTAACAGCTGACCATACGCTACCAGTATATACACGTATGTTATCGTTACTGCTATCATACCATAAGTCACCTTCTTGTAAAGCAGTACTATCTACTCTTGCTGTAGGTGCACTACTACTAATTATATATAAATCTGCAAAGTTATTTATATCTGTTACATTGTTTGCAGCAGCTGTAATAGCTAAAGCGTTAGCTGCAACTGTAGTAATCTCTGTTGCTTTCGGTACAAGTCTATGGAATGTGTACGTATGTAATGTAGTTGTGGATTCTACTAATACACCGAAGCCTGCTGGCAATGTAGTTGGTACGCCAGTAATCGTAATTGTAGCATTACTAGAAGCATTACCGTTAGCAATAGTAACAGTTGTACCACTAGGAGCACGAGCTGTGCCAATAGAAGTAATACTTAAAATAGCTGCCTTACCGCTGGATGCTTGCGGGTTAGTATCTGGGAAAGAAGTCTCGTTAGCAATAGCAGTAAAACCACCGACATCATCGACAAGGTCAATAATACGGGCATTGATAGCAGCTGTAGTAGCCACGAATGCATCAGAGTTAGACCAAGCAACTCCACTAGCAATAGTCTCACTAGAGTCTTGTCTAAGGAACCTAGCTTCTGCTTCTGTTTCTGTGTAGTATCTGCCATCTAGTGCTCCCCCTGTTAGTTCTGATTCTGTATAGTATCTACCGTCTAGAGATCCGCCTGTAAGCTCTGTCTCTGTAAAGTATCTGTTATCTAGTTGCCCAGCATCTAGCTCTGTTTCTGTATAGTATCTGTTATCTAATGTACCTGTTGCTATTTCGGAGTCAGTAACTGCGTTAGCTTGTATATGTTCAGCACCTACAGCATCATCCTGTATGTTATCACTGTCTATGCAGTCACCAGATAGATGTACATGATCAATAGATCCATCTACATAATGCTCAGAGTCTATTTGATTATCAGCTATAAGTGCATTAGTTATCTGATCTGCAGCTATATGTTGTGTATCAATAGACCCATCTACATAGTGTTCTGAGTTGATAGAGTCGTCAGCTATGTTATCACCGTCGACTGCATCGCCAGCTAAATGTACATGATCTATACTACCATCTACATAATGTTCTGAGTCAATGCTGTTGTCCGCTATTTTACTACCGTTTACAGCATCAGCTACAATAGCAGCTCTGTCTACAGAGTCGTCTGCTAATTCATTAACTGTTATAGCATTGTTTGCTATTTGTGTAGCAGTAATAGTATCGTTAACTAGCTTACCACCTGTAATAGTAGTGTTGGCTATGTCACCATCAACTATTGTACCGTCAGTTATCATCGTAGACGTTACGGTACCTGTGTCTCCTGTAGTAACAACGTTACCAGACACATTAGGAAGAGTGATAATTCTATCAGATGTAGGATTTTCAACTTCTAAAGTAGTTTCGTGAGGATCATCAATATCACCTTCAAACACTATGTCAACACCCTTACCTAATAATAAGTTAGCTTGCATAGTGTTACCACCAAGAATACTTAGGTAACGATTGTTTACCTCTTGTGTAACAAAAAGGTTCTGCGTAAAGTTATCGTTCAGATCTTCTGACTTAATGGCAGAACCAGCAAAAAATGTAGCTGTTAGATCATCAATACCCGTTTCTCTAAATATTAAAATGTTATCTCCGTTTGCCGGAGCAGTATTAAATTGTAATGTCGTAGCATTAGTTAATGTAAATGCTGTAGTTTCGACTGCATTTATAGACGCTTTCACGTCAGATGCCTTAAGATATGAAAATGTAAATGAGTAAGTGGTGGTGGAGCCATTACCTGTAAAAACGTTTTGTGTAACAGCCATGTGTTAGTTACCGTGTTCTATAAGATTTTTAAGTTGTGCATCCTTCTTTTGTAATTCAGATGCTTGATCTACGCGACCTTCTCTCATAGCTTGTTTAGCTAACTGTGCATTAAAGATAGCTTGTTGTATAAGAGGTTTATCGACTAGGTATTTCTGTTCAGCAATCTTTTGTGCTTCACGTACTAATTGATCTAAGTCTCTATGTAGGGGTGACAAATCTGTTTTTAATTTTATTGTATCCTTGTCTGGTCTATAATTACCTCGCAAAGCTACAATAGATTTAACTAATTTTTTATATGACTTATTCTTCATTATACGCATAACCTGTTTATCTAGTCTCTGCTCTCCCATGTACTTATTTATAATCTCACGATCTTCTGGTTTCCACTCGTATGAGCCTGAGCTATCATATCTTAACATATGTATACCTGTATAACCTATGTCACGTAAGAATACTTCCCATGGTTCTTCTGGATCACTAACCTTTACAGGGCTAATAGCATTAAGTGCTGACAATACAGGGTTCTCAATGTCTCGTATAGGTTTACCATTCCATGGATTGATTGAATCAGGCAACTGTCCTTTAAGTCCGGGAAATCTATTTTTAAAGAAGTCTTGAATATCAGTTCCTATGTCCTTTTGTGCACCTTCGATTGCATTAGCAAGCACACCGAAGCTACCACTAAGAGGTACTGTAGATACAGCTGCTCCAGCTAGGAACTGTGATACTGCACGTTCATTACCGTTAAGCATGTCAAATACTTTCTCGAGACCATACAATGGTGAATCATTTAAGAATGTAGCACCAACAGTCCATGAGATTTTAGACATCCAGTTTTCTAATAAGTGCTCATCCATGTCACCCATGTAGTATGCTAAGTCAGCTATAGGTGCAAGCACATGCTCAATACCTATAAGACCTTTGTAGCTTACATATCTGTTACCTATTTTTATTGTTTTAGGTTCGTGACCTAGATCTCTTTCTTTGTTTCTACGTGATGCATTGTAGTGGCCATTACCACGTATGTTACCAGCAAGAGCGTATTGGAATAAAGTAAATGTAAGTAAGTTAGCAAACGCCTGCCTACCTATATACTCTGCACGTAAGTTCTCAAAGATAACCTGAGCGTTAGGAGTAGTAGACATATTGATACCATGATCCATAAGAGCTTCTGCTATATCATCTGCTGTTCTAGCATATATAGTTTTAGCATACTTATTAATACCCGGTATAGAAGATATAGGAGTATAGGACAACCCAGCTTTCATGTAGTTAGAAGCTGTACGTGGGAATGCCATTATTTCTTTTAGTATAGGATACGCTGTAGTTGCATCAGTAAGATAATTAGATAAGCCATCATCTATGTTTAGCTGTATCTCACCAGCCATTGCTTTTACTACATCATTCTTAACTAGACCGTCAGGATCAAAATACTTTGCATAGTTTTCTGCCTCAGCTTGCTTCAACATTTTTAAGTTTGGAAAGCCTTGGTCAGCCATAATATCAGCATATGAGTTGACACGTGATAAATAAGTAGCAAGGTGTGTGTTAGTAAACACGTCAGGAAATACCATACCAGTCATACCAAAACGTAGCCACTTCATGCCAGCCATCTGTTTCAGTGTAGATGCTATCTTGTACTGATAAGCTCTACCCCAGTTACCTTCCTTCTCATATACCTTAACCATATCCTCCATAATATCCCATGACTTATCTGTTTTAAATACAAAGTCCTTACGAAATGTATTCATCATAGCTTTCGGATCAGCATGTGTCTTTTTCATCATCCTGAAAGCATCAGTTAAGGCACGTCTATTAGTCTCGAATACAGCAGAGTTATAGTATAGCGTACGTTTAATACCCTCTACATTACCTGTAACAGCATGGCCTAGTAATCCATTCAGTGGCCTCATCAGCAACTGTACACCATTACCAAGTCCAGCATTAAATGCAGATATACCAGATAACATATTATTATATCTTACACCCCATGTAGCCTTAGCAAACAAGTTCATGTTCTTAGGGTCAGGACTTCTAAGTAGTCCTAAAGGTGTAATCTGACTTGCTGCCCACTTATGTAGTTTAGCAAGGTTGTCAACGTCACCGTTAGTAGCTGAGAAAGCATCCATCAATGGCTTTAGTGCTTCTGGAAACTCTTTTTGTAGACGTTTTAGTTCTTTTGTAAATGCTCTGTTCTTAGCGTGTATGCTGTTTTCTGCAGCTTGGAACTCTCTAGTTAGACCTTCTATAGCTGCTGTTGCACTAGCTGGCGGTGTCTGGTCAAACCAGTTTTTATTACGTAGCTGCCAACCAGATATGTATTTATTAACTGCATACTCGTCAAGTAGAAATTCTAGCTTACCTATGATAAGATCCATAGCACGGTTTCTATCAACCGATGGTGCCATTTCATCAAGTGCATTTGCAAGTGTATCTACTTCTCTTCCTAGTGTATCCATAACTCTAGCCGATGATTCAGCTATAGGTCTACCTAAGAATCTGTCAAATAGATATTTAATAGCAAAGGCTGTACCACGTATTGTATCTTCTGGTGCATACTCAACTTTGTAAAGTCCGCCTAGTAAATTCTTGACGTCTTTAGTAGTCATAAATAGCTCACGTAGATCTTCTACGGTAGGTGCAGATATAATATCATTAAAGATACCCCACGCTGCAGAGTTCATCTCTTTGCTACCCCATCTAACGCCATCTACAACACCGTCAAATCTACCTATCAATCTAGAAGCTTCACCAACACCCATAACAACATCACGAGAGGTTGAGCCTACCATTAGACCTTTTCTTCTCATACTAGGAGTTATGATAGGAGCAGGGTCACCAGTAGAAAAGTCAGGACCATTCTTTATAGATGTAGTATCTGCCATGTTCTGTGCAACATTACCCGGAGGTACGCTTTGTTTAGCTTTTTGTGCATCAGTTAATATGTCAGCGTTAAGATCAGGATCTAGATTATTAACATTAAGATCCAACTCTAGTTGCTCAAAGTCAGCTAGTTTATTCTCAACAGCTGCAGTGTTCTCTAAGTCTGCTATAGCATCTTCTCTACGTACGACATCATCTATACTATCTACACCATTTAGAGCGTCTTCTAGTTGTAGCTTCTCATTAATCAGTAGATCTTGTGTAGCTCTACTCATGTTTGCGTCACCTAGAGACAACAACTCATCGATCTCTTGTATACGTATTAGTTTTGCTTCATCAGCACCTAGTTCTATATTTAGTTGTTTGTAAGCAGCTGATGCTTCATCCAAAGGCTCAAACCAGTCCATAGTTTTAAAACCTCTTTTAAGGTCTGCGTAACCACCTATAACACTACCAAACGCTGCAAAGGGTGCAGCCTCTAGTGTGTTCTTTAGTTTACGCATCTGTGGACTTGTACTGTTATTAGTTCTAAAAAAGTCTAGTAGTGGTAGACGTCCGCCCGGGCCAAATGTTTTAGGAAACATCTGACTTAGATCGTCAGTCATAGTCTGTTCATCAGATATATCGTTTAGGTATGTGATACCCATATCTAATATACCGTGAGCAGTACCAGTAGCTAGTAGTTTATTAAACCAAGGTTTACTAAGTAAAGCACCTCCAGCAAACTTGGCATTGATAGTGCCTTGTACAGCATTACCTCCCATAATACCGGGTATAACAAGTGATGATAGCCTACGTAAGGCTTGATGTACATCATTATCAAACATAGTTGCTTGATCGTACTTCTCATCTACTTTATCAAATCCCGGAATAATAGCACCTAACGTATCCATAGCAAAGTCTATTGTACCCACCCCGGGCACAGACATTCCTTCAAATAGATTCTTTAGGTGATTGCCCGGTGTTGTACCATACATGCTGGTGGCGTTAGCACGTGTATTATCACGAACTTCTTGTGTAGATAGTCCATAATACTTTTGATTAAATTCTTCCTGTAGTTTAGTTTTCTCTTCACCTCTTGGCATACCCCACCATGTTTTATACTCTTGTCTCATAGTATCATGGTTTTCTTTGATATCCAAATCTACAGAGCTGTTACCAAACTTTGCTCCGAAAGGTGCAGAGAAAACAGGAGTACCAGTTTTTGTAGGTACTTGTTCTTCTTCTTCGCGAAAAAGATTTAGTTCTAGATTTTCTTCTTCGTTCATTCTGTCCTCTGTAATTGTTCTCTAAGAGCAGGGTTTAGGAAAAACTCCCATGCTTGTGTTCCTGTTTCTTTTTCTAGTGCTTGTACACATACACTGAATGCATCTGCACCGACATCACCTGTAGCAGTAGCACCAAGGAAATCATCACACCATTGTTTAGCACCCCATTGTATTGCATTCTTTTTAAACTCAGCATCTATATCTACTCGTTGCCTTAGCTCATTCTTAAATTTAACAGGGTCTACATCACCCATCTGTTCGTTTGCAATATGATTTAATAATCTATTATTTGTAGGTTCATCTTTTAAGAAGTTATATAGATCTAGATTTGATATACCTTTATTATTAACCTGTTCCTGTATTAGATTAAACAAAGCTGTTTTTCTGTTATCACCTTTTAGCTGTCCACCAAATGGTCCAGTTAGCTCATCACTAATCTCTATAGAAGTTGTATTACCAAATACCTGTCCAGCGTCTCTAACAAATATAACACCACCTTTAGTAGTACGTTTCTGTCTAAAGATACCTTGTCCACGATAACCATCATCATCAAAGTTTGCTACTTGACCATCTTTAATGCCTAACAAAGCATCTACTGCAACCACTGCTTCATTGTATCTTTCTTCTACAGACCTATTAGATCCTGCAGTTTCGGCAAAAATGCTTAGTGTTGCACCTAGTATTTGTTGTGCTTTGTTCGTAGAAGAATCGTCTTGTACCTGAGTTAGCGAGTCGTGACCATATACTTTTCTTAACTTGTCCTTAAATGTATCAAGTAAAAGGTTGTCAAGTTTGTTTACTTCTACACCTTTGCTGTATGCTAAATCTTTTATATCTTTTACAATAAATCCAATCTCTTGATTTTCGTCAGAGTATGATGTAGCCCATGACATGTAAGCTGTCATTAAATCGCCACGTCTGTAAGCTTTAACTAAATTACTGTTGACTGTATTTACGTCAATCTTATCAGTAGCAAAACCTATAGCTGTACCGAAAACTTCTCTAGCTTTTGGATTGCCATTACTAGATGACCAATCGTTCCAGAACTCTTCGTTAAACTGTTTACCGTCTTTGCCTTTGTAATCGCCGTTTAATAACCTCTGTTCAAACTCTGATGCTGCTGCTTTGTGTTTAGCATCCTGTATAATCTTACTAGTTTTTTTATTCTTCTCGTGTGATTTAGACCACATCTCGTAGAACTCTTGCTCAAAGTTAGGGAATCTACTTAACAGACGATCATTCTTACCGTTACCTTTAGCTCCGTTTAGTTGCCATCCATTCGGATTTGTAGCAGTCTTACCTAGTAGTACTTCTTGAGCCCGTAGTAATCCACCAGCTCCAGAAAATCTTACATCGTCTACGTTTGCTTCAACCCAGCTTTTGTATTCAGACATAGGGTTGACACTTAGATTTCTAGAGTATACCCCTTGTTGATTTTTAACTGGTATAGCTACAGTTTGTGTATGTACATGTTTCCATTGAGCATTTGCTTCTTCGTATGTACCACTTTTTAATGCAGCTTGTATTTTATCTACGCCAGTATCTATAATCTCTTTACGTTGTAGAAACTCTTGTTCTAAAGTTAGTTGGTTTTCTTGAGTTAATGCTTTGGCTCTAGCATACTTTTGCATCTTTAAGCCTAATTCTGATTTAGGATCATATCCCAAATTTTCTATTAGCTGTAAAGTTTTTTGCTGTGTATACCTAACAACATTAACTTTGTCAAGTTCTCCTTCTATTTCACCATACCATTGATCCTGTATGCCATCGTAGCCTTGTTCAAAAGCATTATACAATAACTGTTGAAGTACAGGGTTTCTGGTATTTATTGTGTTTCGCAAAAACGTAGCGTTAACCTTAGCATCAATGTCACCTTTTCTAGCACGTTCTTCTTCGTCAAACTCTCTATTAACAATATCAGTAAAAGCGTTAGTTTGATGCAGTCTTTCGTTAATACCAAATGCTGCGTCTAGTGCACCACTTTTAGTTAACTCCTCAAACTGATCTATAGCTTGTTCAGTATCTAAATACTTTTGTGTGTTGCCTGCTAGAGTAGAAAAACTTTTAGCAAGGGTAGGACTAAGTCTTTGCCATACGCTTGCTAATTTTTCATACTCTTTACTTTGTCGCTGTAGTCCTTGTATCTCGGTATCAGCGTTTCTTTTTATAGCTTCAGATCTAGCTTTGAAAGGTGCCTCTATTTCAGTTTTATAGATTTCTTTTGCATTCTGCTCTTGCAGTTTTGCGTTTCTTTCATAGCTAGATATCTGCATCTTGTCTATGTTAAATTGCTGCGTAGCTTGACGCTGCATTGCGTCAGTCGTAATTCTAGATTGCATTTCTATGGGTCGTAACCCTGCATCTATATTCATACGGCTGAACCTACCACCTTTGCCGTAGCGTTGTGGTTTTTTAATTTCTGCCATTTGTTAACTTAGAGATTTTGTAATTGCACTAGCTATATCAGATGCTGCCCCAGCAAGGCTAGTAATACTTGTACCAAATGCTCCAGCTCCAGCTGCTGATACATTCATCATAGCTCCACGTATAGGATCAGGACCAAAATCATAGTCTTGATACACTCGAGGTAACATAAATGTAGCTTGTGGAGTAGGTAGAGGTGCGACAGGCATAGGTAGTATACCGGGGTCTAGCATTCTTCTAGCGTATGCATTTAGATCAGCTACTGTTCTGTCTTGACTAATTTGATTTAGTGCACTATTAGAAGCAGCTGTTGCATTCTTTAATGATAGATCTAGTAGTGATAAAGATGTAGCTGCTTTGAGTGTAGCCACACTTCTAGCCTTATCTACTGATCTACCTGTCTGGCCTCTTGCTCTAATCTGACCTTCGGCCATTAGACCGTCGATATAAGCTTGGTTTTTTTCGTATCTTTTTTCTGCCTTTATTTCTTTTAGCTGTTGAAACTCATCGTTTTGTGCAGATTTTTCTGCTAGTGAGTTAATGTCAGTCTGATACTTATAGATATCTTCTGACTTTTGGAATAAACGTTCGTTAGTATCTTGTTGTTTATTACGTATTTGCAGTTGATAGTTATATTGGTTAGCAGCTGTTGCATCTTTAAATGCTGCTAGCTGCCCTTCTTGTCTAGCTCTTTCTTCTATTACCTTTACTTGGTATGCACGATCAGCAAGCATCTTATCCTTGTTCATCGCGTGAGCTTGTTTATTGTATTGATACTGAGCTTCTATCGCTTCGTTCTGCGTTCTAGCTGCGTCTTCAGCAGCATTTTTAGATTTATTAGCTCCATACAATCCAATAACACCACCAATAATAGCTGGTAGTATAGCCATTAAGTCCTCCTGTAAAATCTAGGTGAGTATATACCTTCCCACATCATGCCGTTTACAGAGACAGGGAATGGCGAATCGTTAAATAATCGTAGTGTAAAGTTATCTGTTTTCTGGTGTATAGGTAAAGTAAATATAGTGTGATCAGAGATGGCAATATCGTTTGCTAAATATTGATCTGCTAATATAACTGGGTTAAGGTTATACCACTCATCAAGAAATATAACTATCTTAGAGTTGTTAGCTGGTGCAGAACTAAATGTAATTTTAGGTACATTACCACTTGTAGTATCTATAGTAAATGCAGTAGTTACCACATTATC
>TARA_R100000654_G_scaffold863_1_pt1 | contig 12066 bp, 18 predicted proteins | sample TARA_R100000654 | Tara Oceans TARA_R100000654 (sample SAMEA2622473) | marine metagenome | biome: marine biome (ENVO:00000447); feature: surface water layer (ENVO:00002042); material: "saline water (ENVO:00002010), including plankton (ENVO:xxxxxxxx)" | depth 5 m
ACAGAAACAGAATATGAGGAATACTACAGCAGTTCAAGAGAACCAGATGTATCCGAACTAGGCATTATATGTCTAAAGTGCGACCACCACGAGGACCCAGATGAGCTAAGTCTCCGGGTAGAGTCTAGAGTTATGGAACAATATAAAGATAATTAACCCTAAAATAAGGAGACACGTGTGATACGTAGAATAATAAGAACGATTAAGTATATGTTAATGCCTTGGAAAAAGGCAACCAATGCGTTATGGTTTCAAATTAGGAATCACCAGAAACGTATTAATGCAATTACTTTTAAGTTAAATGAACTAGAACTTTCTTTGGAAGGCGTTAGTGGTGCTCAGGAATCGAGTAAGCCACGCCGGGGACGCCCTCGTAAGAAATCTTCATAACCCCGAACATTGGAGGAAATGTCATATGGCAAAGGTACTAGTACAAACCTTCGGTGGAGTTGTAAAGACGATGGACGCAGATAATCCAGCAGGATTGGCTGAGAGTCTTGGTATCTCTTTAGACAACACCACTATCAATGTTAATGCTAAGAAAGCAGAGCCAAATGCGTCACTAAGAGATGACGACTTTGTTGCTTTTGTTACTGATAAGGTGACATCTGGCTGTTAGTAATTAACCAGTGATTCGTGTAGCGTGGCGTGAAGCCAATAGTAATAAAACCGACTATGTGAGACAGAATATACTGTAAAAAGCCGGACCGTCACGCTTACGATGATTCCAATGAAACAGGAGAGATATGGAAATTAAACTAAAATCACTACGTTCTAAATTACTCGCAGTTAAAACGTGGTTACAAAAGAATGCGAGATATCAGAATACTGAGATGAATGATGAGAACGCACTAGCAACAGCTACCTATTATATAAATAAAGTAGATGTGCACAATGTGCGTAGAATAAGACAGTACGACCACGATGACGACTCATATTACTTTTACTATACTTTTCGTGTAACAGTAGGCAAACCAAAATTCAGAGGTACAGTAAACTATACATTACATCAACATAGTTTATTGTTTAATACAGGTAACCCGACATCAGTCAGGCTTGTAGAAGATTACGACTTTGAACCTTGGATTAGTAATATTGCTGAAGCACAGATGGGTACAAGTGCAAACAGGGCACAGGCTTGGGCAGAAGATAATATATATTCTGGTCATCCACACGTCAATGAGTATGGTGAACCTTGTTTAGGTGGTTGGGCTAACGCTTGGTCATCTTGTATAGCAAGTGGCAACATACTATCATTGTTGCCTGTCGCACAAAGTTTTCTAAATACGTGGACTTCAAATGACGCATACTATGATATTAATTCATTATATCGTAGCTACAGAATAATACCCACACATTTTAGAAAGCTAATGTCTATGTCAGATTTTATGACACACACACATTTGTGGTACAAATTTATTAGAGACACAGATGGTAGACGTCACTTTAGTCATTACAAGTTTTGTAGATGGGTTGCTTCTAACGAAGATGAAGTATCAGCACTCGTATACAAAGAAGGTTTTGATTTCATTAAGTTGTATCATTGTTACAATGGTGTCCGTGTTAACAAGCAAATCAAACACGACACAGAATGCAAAATGAAAGAAAAACTTTACAAAGGCATAGAAGTAATACGCAATCTACACGCTATTGCATATTCTAAAGTAGAAGATGGTCTAGGTCATCCACCTACGTCACTTATAGAAGGTCTTGTTCAAGAAACAATGATTGACAAAGGTAGATTATACATACCTAAACCTTGGTCTTCAACAGAATATACGTGGCTCAGGTCTACGTATACTTTCATAGATTACGTAGGTAATCAAATAGAAAGGCAGGTACGCAGTATGCGTAACGACAGTAGTTATTCTATGAGTATTCAACAAATACTACATTTTAACTACAATGCTCACAAGAATATTAGATATACTGATTTCCAGTACATCGAACCAGAACATATTAAAGAAGGTGTTATTTATTTTAACACTAACGACTCAGATAGAGAAGCTGGTATAGATATGTGGTATGCAGTAAACAATATTCTTACAGAGTTTGGTTACGAACAAAATTGCGTAAGGTTTGACCTTGGTGGTGACAAATACGCAGAAAGTATTATTGACGCATTGTTTGCGATAGATAATATAAGATTGACACAAGAACAAAAAGACGAATGGTCAAACAGAATTGCATACAAAGCTCTATGTAATTACGAGAACAACTTATCAACATTCATAACTAAAGGAATACAGAATGGCAAAGAAAAGTACAAACCCGTCATTTCAGATAATGGTTTCGGAAATGATGCACAACAAAGTCAGTTATCTCTTGAAGCGTTTTAAGGACACAGAATGGTCAGGTCCAGCGTGGTACAAGATATTAGAAACTGAAAAGAACGGCTTTCCTAAGAAAGTAGAACTAGCATATTTCAAACCAATACATTTAGGTCACGGTACAGAAACCGAAATTGACGGCGAGAAGCTAGGTAAACTATTACCTAAGCTTTACAAAACTATGCCAGACCTTAAAACGTGTTATCTAGGTTTGATACATTCACATCACACTATGGGTGCATTCCTCAGTGGAACAGATAAAGACACAGCCAGAGAACAAGCAACCAACGATGGTTTCTTTTTCAGTACTGTTGTTGCTTCCGAGAAGGACCCTTATGCGTGTTGTTTTACATATTCAGACAGATATGGTTATAATAACCTAATTGACGGCGAAGTAAAAGTAATAATGCCTAAGATAAGTGTGCCTAAAGAATGGGTTGCAGAAGCTACTGCAATTAAGAAAGCTAAAGATAAAGAACCAAAGATGACGTACATCAACAACCATAACCAACTATCATTGGTTAATACACGTGGCTACAGTCACGGTGGTTACGGATACGGAGGTTACTGGGATGATATACCAGACCCCACACCAAAGGAACCCGTAGAAAAAAAGACGTCATCTGCTTGGGACCAAGAAACTGAGATACCTGAGCAGGAACTACAAAAAATGGAAGAAATATCTCAGAAGTTTATGGACGGAATGGTCACATATCACGAGTTCATAGAGGAAGTAAATAAAGAATGTCCAAATATTAATCCTTACGATTATATGGATGGACGAGGGAACGGAGTCAAATACTATTGATATTTATATTAATAAGTATTAACTTTGTTTTATAGGGCACGGTTGCTCTGACTCTGGTTTAAGCCAACCCGGTACCGAGTTATACAGTGAATTAACACCAACGCCGTGCCCGTTCTTTTCTCAGGGGGCTATCATCCTTTCCACAACTACCAACACAGCAATGGTAGTCCCCATTCATTTCAACAACAACATAAGGAGAACTGTTTATGATGACAGTACCACAAAAGAAATACTTTTGTAAACGCATTGATGAGATTACTAATCAAAAAGTAAGTGAACTCAAAGATGTCGAAGCAATGAGTAATAAAGCTATTGCCGCAATGGGTCTTGCAAATGGTAAAGTGCTGTATCCAGCAGATATGTCAAAAATACACGAAGCTATTGATATAACAATTAATGACGGTGAAGACATACGATGGGGTAGCAGTAGTTTAGGAAGTTTGCCAGTAGAACCAATGTTAATAGGGTTTTCAGAGTTTAAACACGAAATGACTACTAAAATAGCTAAAGAAAATTCAGAAATCGTTAACCAGCGTAATAAGATTTATCAAGAATCTACACGCATAAAAGACGTTGCTATGTTTGGCTCAGAAGAAGCGGCACACGCAATGTTAAAGGATTTTATAGAATGGCAACTAAAATAAAAACTAGGTTCTTACGCAATAAGGACCTTATCCCGTTAGAGTCACTTAGCACTATTAGTGTAATAGGTCTAGGTGGCATAGGTTCGTTCTTAATACAAGGACTAGCTATGATGGGTTGGCACAAAGTTATAGGTTATGACAGTGATGTCATAGAAGACCATAACCTTAGTACCACTTGCTACCCACTAGACGAAACTGGTAATGCTAAAAAGGACTCCGCACAAGGACTGTTTCAGCGTTACAGCGAAGACTGGCAGGAGTTTGTACCAAAAGACAACTTTACACCCGATGATAAAGTCACGCCTAAAATGGTTGTATGCACAGATGATATGGAGTCGAGACGAATGGTATATAATAAGTGGTCACAACAAGCCAACCCACATTTCTTTATAGATATGCGTATGGGTGCTACAAGTGTCGAATTGGTTACGTGCACTGTAGGTAATGATAATTACCTTAGAACTTGGGTACCCACGCATACTATACCACCAGCACCGTGCAGTATGAAACATACTGTCTTTGCTACTAACCATATTGTGTCCCTTGGTTTAGCTCAAATATACAATATTGTTGCTAATTTAGCATATTATGACTATATTTGGACCAGCCTGAACCCAAATATGGTCGAATTTGGGACATTAATAACTCCAAAAATACAGGAGGTATCAGTTGATACAAGTAAGAAAAGTGTCAACCGACTGGACAGCAATGCCGGGAGGTCTGACATACCTAATTATAGGTCAACCTAAAACAGGTAAGACGACTGCGTGTGCTAGTTGGAGTCCTAAAGGTACTGAGGGTGTTATAATCCTTGATACTGACTTAGGCTCCGACTTTGTTAACGATGCAAACACAGTCACAGTTACGAGTCTTAATGCACCTATACGCCCCGTATTACACGATGGCAAACAAGTAACAAAAAACGGAATGGCTCAGAATGAGAACATACCACCTGAAGAGCGTGGTTTTAGTTATCGTTCTGGCAAAGACAAAGGTACGCCTATGCCAGTTTACTCTATGATAGAGGTATATAACTGGTTGGCGAAAGACTGGGACGAACTTCCGTATGACACCGTAGTTATAGATACCATAGGTCAAGTTAACGAGTGGATAGAATCTACTGTTATACACGAACTAGGTATTACAGCTATGGGTGAAGGTCAATGGGGTGCCGATTGGGGCAAAGCTAGACGTAAAAATCTAGATGTCATCAAGAGGTTCCAAGACCTAATTAAAAAGAAAGGTGGTAATCTAGTGTTAGTGAGTCACAGTAAGACGTCACAGATGCAAGATGGTAAAGTACAACTAGCACCAGAACTACCACGAGGACTGGGTTACTCATTAGCGGCGAAAGCAGACGTTATTGGTTACACTACAGCCAATAAAGATGATGGTAAGTACTATATATCCTTTGAGGCGTATGACGAGAGAGTTGTCGGTTCACGACTAAAACCTCTTGCTCAAAAAATACTCCCATTAGAGTATAGTGCTATATCTAACGAAATCCTAAAGTATAAGGAGGAATAATGAGTGGACGTTTTAGACCTGCGGACCTTGCTATGGCTAATGATGGCGGTAGTAAGTTCCTTGGATACGTACCCTGTGGTATTACCAGCTACGAAGACAGAGCTGACCAGTTTGACTGGGCAGATGTTTACATAGTGGCACAACTAGCATTAGAAGGCAGTCAATACCCTCAAGAAATGAGGCTTGCTGGTTCTTTTGATAGAGAGCCTAATGGTAATATCAAAACTTGTACATTGTTAAAAAGACTTTATTGGCTTTTTGACACCATCGGCTTTGAAGGTGGTCCAGATGTACAAGGTAATATGGTAGATGAAAATAGTAATAGCATTGACTTAGTCAATCACCTAGATACTAATTTCTGTACCAACCCCTTGGACCCAGAACACGGTTATCTTGCATATCTGTATAAAGAGCAAGGTCGTAAAGACCCTAGCAAAACTTATACAACTGTGTTTCCAAAACTGGTTCCAAACACACCGGCTGGACGTAAGGACCTCGAAGGCTACATAAATTTTATGAAGTCTAAGAACCTTATTAAGGAGGTGCAAGATGGGGTAGCAACAAACAATGTCGTGACACCTAATAATGGTCAAATGACACAGGACGATGCTCCGTTCTAATGTTTGTTGAAATGGCAATCGGGAGTCCCTCTAAACGAGGGGCTCTCGTTCCTATAGACGATATGTGGGACATAGTCTACGAACAAGGCAAAGAACAAGCCGTGTACCGTAGCGTGTATATGTATGACGAAGACGCTGTCAAACACATAAAAGCAAATGGTACAGTTAAAAACTTTCTAGGTATGAGATACATAGATAATGTACCTATTGACATAGACAAAGCACAGAACACAGACGAATACACATTACAACATACACAGTTTATCATTGACTACTTATTCAAAGAACTCAACATTAAAGAAGGTAACTATGCTATATATTTTAGCGGTACAGGTTATCACATTGATGTTAGTGCAGAATGCTTTGGCTTTAAGCCTAATGAAAACCTACCTTATACGGTTAAAGCAACTATGATGAATATGTTAAACGAGATAAAGACAGACCCAGCAGTCTACACTAGGACAGCACTCATAAGAGTAGCACACAGTCTAAACGTAAAGTCAGGTTTATTTAAGATACCTTTGACATTAGATGAATTATATACTAACCATACGAACATCGTTAAACTAGCACAAGACAGAAGATTAGAACACGGAGTAAGTGAACTCTGGGGTGAAGGTCATCTCGAAAAGCAAATAGTAAATGAAGTTCCAGTAGTTAGGTCTATGCAAAAGGTAAACGAACCAAGTAACGTAGTTAATTGCGTACAGTCTTTATTTAATAAGGGACCAATGCAAGGTACACGTAATCACGCTTTATTGCGTATGGCTTCGCACTTTAGACGTAACGGTATACCAAGTGATGCTACTAAAGCAAGTTTGTTACATTGGAATAACAACCAGCTAAACCCACAAATAGTTATAGATAAGGTCGAATCTACATATAACTACGGGTACAAATACGGTTGTAATGACGAGTTGTTAGCAAGTTTGTGTAACCCAAAATGCGTATACTACAAAAACAAAGACTATCTCGTTGATATCAAAACGTCAGGAGATTTACAGCAAGAGTTAGAAACTAGACTAGAATCAGATTTTACAGGTAAAATGATACCATTGGCTGAAATGTTTGGTTTACATAACAAAGACTGTAATATATATCCCGGCGAATTGGTAACTATCTTCGGTCCAACAGGTGCTAACAAAACAGCACTAGCACAGAATATATGCTTAGGCTATGACTTTGCTAATGACGAAATACGAAGAGAATGGCAAATACCGACATTGTTCTTATCTTTAGAATTAAGTGGTTGGTATATGCACAGACGTAATCAACAGATAGTAGCTGGAATGAGTAAAGACGATGTTACAGCTAATTATAAATATGTTGGCGATACTTACAACAAGTATCTAGAACATCTAAACCTACAAACAGTTGCACCTACACCAGATATGATACAAAAGACTATACGGGACCTACAACCTAATTTAGTTGTTGTAGACTACATAGACTTAGTAGAAGTACCACGTGGTGTAACAGGAGAGTACGAGCAAGTCAGATACATATCACACTTTCTATCAAACTTAGCAGTTAACCTAGACATTATTATTATACAGATAAGTCAGGTTGCACGTGAATACAGCCGTAACCAGATACTAGATATCTATGCAGGTAAAGGCAGTGGTGCTATAGAAAACGCAAGTCGTAAAGTGATAGGTATTAATGGTAAGCAAGACTCTACAGACAAGACAGTATCATTGTTTAAGAATAGTGACGGTGACTTGTTTGACGTAGAATTAGAATGGACACCATCATTTAGACTCAGGAGGAGGTAACAATGCCTATACCATTCGGACAAAGAGCTGTAGTTAAAACAGAGATTCCACAAGAAACTAAGTTAAAGCTACAGAAACTTGCAGTAAAGTATAAACGTAGTATGCGTAAGCAACTAGAATACATAATCGAAAAAGCTATAGAGGAAGAATATGGCAAAGAAAACAACTAGAGAACTGGTTGGTGACTTTATTGATTTAGAGTGTCAGTTAGAACACGCTAATGAAGAAGAGTCTCTTGTTCTTACTAGTGCATTAGAAGTAACTAAGAAAGACATCGGTAGAAAGATGGACGGAATAGATTATTTTATGGTTGACATAGACAGAAAGATGCACTTAATAGATGCAGAAGTAGAAGCCTTAACCAAAGAAATACAAAGGCTAAAAACACGCAGAAGAGCAACAAACAGTTTAAAGGACTACTTTAACAAAACTCTGATACCTATGGTAGTAGAAGAACTTGGAGACGACAACGGAGTCTACGAGACTGACACTGCTAGGTACAAACTGTACGAGACTTTTGGTCCTGTAGCAGTTATAGACGAACATAGAATACCAGATGATTACAAAGTGGTTAAGATGACAGAATCTATTGACAAGAAGAAAGCTAGAAAAGACCTCACACAAGGTGTTGATATACCCGGATTCTTTATAGAAAAAGTAAAAAGGGTTAAACGCTCGTGACTCCTATTATAGATATATTCTTTCCAGCAAACGGTATCTGCATAACTATCATTAACTTATTTCAAGTATCACTGACGTTTCAAAATGACTCAGTAGAATTACAGGTAGGTTTTTGGAAGTTTGGAGGTATCATAACCTTAATTAAATCGGAGGATAACCTATGCCACGTAACGCAAGAAGTCAAAAAACAGTGATATTAGAGTTATTAGAACAAGGTGTAGCAGTTACACCAATGATGGCATTGAATAGATGTGGTTGCTTTAGATTAGCGGCTGTTATAAATTCATTGCGAACGGACGGACATAACATTGAAACTAACCGTGTTAAGTCCCATACAGGAAATAAATACGCAGAGTACACTTTAGTACAAGCGTAATAACCATAAGGAGAGTCTCACCGCATCGAGGCTCTCCTTTTTAATCTACGGGGGTAGAAATGATAACACACTATTGGGACGCTATGATGGAAAATACAGTACCTTTCCTATTAGCGTGGGAAGCTTACGTGTTCTTTATGTTAATATTCTTTATAAGCATAGTCTACAGACTAGCCAGAATAGAAAAAAAACTTAACAGATTATTAAGGAAAAGAAGATGAAGCTTGTAGGAAGACACCAAGTAATTGGTATGATAAAGTTCTATGAAAAGTTACTTAGCAAAGGCAAACTATTAGTCGGTAGTGCTGGACACAAGAGACTTATAGAACTAAAGGAACAAAATGCAAAATACAAAAGGTTAAAGTATGGCACAGCAGAGAGACATAACGCTGGGACCACCAAATAAGGAAGAATTTAAGAAAGTACTAGAACCTATACACAAAACATATTGGCAAAAAGCATATAAGAAACTAGCCTCAAAGATGAGTTCTCTAAAGAGTTCTCTCAAACGGCGTAGTGAACAATACGAAGTAAAGTTCGACATAGATGCCGCTGATATACGTGTTATGTTTTATACTAGTTACGGCAAAGGTTGTAAATACTGTAATAAACAGCTTACATTTAGAACCATAGCCTGTGACCATATAATTCCTCTTACTAAAGGTGGACCATCAAACAGAAAAAATTTACAGCTCATCTGTAAGACGTGTAATACTCGTAAAGGACCACTTAATGAAAAGGACTTTACATTATTAATACAACTAATAGGAGACTTACCAGAAGAACTAAGTCTTTACGTAATGAAAAAACTAGCCAAAGGAGGGCGATATTAATGAAAGAAAAAGTAAAAATATACACACTAAAAGAAATGTTAGAACCATTGACCGATAAACAAAAAGAAGAATTTAGAAGTTTAGAAGCATCGTACAGAAGGGGTTATCATCACGGATTTAGTGAGTGTATAGATAATCATTATTACGTAGGTGCTGGAGTATCAGATATAACAAACTTTTTTAATAGATTTCTTACGCCTTGGAGATATTTTAAAGACAAGAAATCAGAAAAAAATACAATGGTAATACCACCAGAGTTTGATATGAAGAAGTTTCAAAACTATGAGTATAGTGATGAAAAAGACTCTTAAACAAAGACCATATAGAGGTATGGATAAAAAACCAGTAACAGAAATGTCTAATAGTAAAATACAAAGACTGCTTGATTGGTGTGAAAAAAGAAAAAAAATGATGTACAAGTTAAAAAGAAAGAATGCTAATCAACCTACTATAAAAATAAATGTAGGAATGGAGTATAAAAATGGAAGTAAATGATAAAATAATCGACTTAATAAAGAAAAGATTAGATAAGGGTCAACAAGAATATAAAATGCAGGTACCTATAAGGCGTGAACGTGGGTTAACTAATCTACAAGAAGCTATAGATGAAGTACTAGATACAGTTGTGTATCTTACAGCGTACTTACTAGAACTAGAAGCAGACGCACAAGAAAAGAAACCAGTGACAATAGGACCTAATAAAATGCAGATTATATTAAGAGCATTACACGAAGCACATAGTGAAGCATATAGAGAAAATGCTATGCACAGTGCAAATGAAATAATGGAGCTTATAGACGTATTAAAGAAAGGTAGTAAGTGGGACCACGAAGACGATAAACGTATCGGTCAAACTGATAATCCTATCAATAAAATACACGATGTAAGCCCACACGACCCGGGTGACGAGAACGATAATCCGTTAGCGGCACAGAGTAAGTGCATACCGGGTAGTAATTGTGATTAAAGAAATAGAGAGTCTCAATTTGTCAGAGTTTGTAACCTAACGGTTGCTCTGTGAGGCAGATATTAGTAGCAAAAATGGGTTAACCTAGCCAATATATCAGCCAAAAAAGAAGAAGAATGACAAATGAATAATGGTTGGCACCTGAGACTCTTTAGACATAGTAAGGTCCCTGACCGAAGTATGAGAGGTATACACAGAGGTTTAGCAGTGGTGAATTGCATCTCCCTCACAGTATATCGGATAGTAGGAGGGGACCTTACTCAATTAAGGAGATAGTATGACAAAAACTGAAATAAAGAAAGCATTCAAAGAACACGGTATCCAGCTAGGTGCTGGTGCAATGGACCAAGTAATGTACGAGTTAAAGTGTGTGGTTAACAGAATGGCAAAGCGTTGTCAAGATGGTAATCTAAAAAGACTTACTCCAGAGTTGTTTTACATAGCTATGGGTAAGCTAATGGATTAACAAGAGAGCCGAGCAATCGGCTCTTTTATACCTGCTTTTAACAGGAATCAGTCTTCTGACGCTAAAGCGTAAACACCAAGTATTCCTGCACCTGCACCTAAACGACTTCCTACAAATTCAGGAGTAAGTTTCCATTCTTTAAAGTTTTTTTCATAAGACTCTGCTAAATCAACCATTCTATCAATATCTTCCTTAGCTAGATTTGCCCTAGCTTTAATAACATTTACATTTACTTTCTTTGTTTCTTTAGTTAGTTTAGCTTTTGGTTTAGATTTAGGAACAATAGTTCTATTTATAGTATCTGTTTCGTTTATCTTTTTTAAAACTTGTGGAAATTTTGTACGTTGAGCTTTACTTACATTAAGTACTGTGTTACCTAATTTAATACCAAACAAGTCTCTCAAGTCATCTGCCATCATAATAATTTCTTTAGGATTCTTAGTATCTAATACAATAGTACCTGCATATCCACCCCAGTCTATATTAGGTTTCATTTTAGGACTAAATATAATTTGTATTTTTTCCATTTTACCATTACTTAAATCGAAGACCGAATTTTTACCAAAAATTGAAATGGCGTTTTCAAAAATTTTTTCTGGACTTTTTTCCCCACGATTTACACTTTCAAACCATTTTGCACTTTTGGAATCAAATTGTATACCCCTTAATACATCACCACCTTGCCTTAAAGCCCTATCATTTAACTTTAAATATTTAGTACCAGTTTTACCTATACCCTGAACATTAATTAAATTATCTATAGCTTCTTGTGGTAGTAAACCTTTGTTCTCTTCAATAAGTTGTTTGTAACTTATTTCATTTACAAATCTTTCTGCATAATCAGACAGTTGTTTTACAGGTTTTTTATTAAATATTAGTGCGTTAGAATAGTCATTTATTATTTTGTTATGTAATATTTTAAACCCACCATCAATATCTTTTTCCTTCATTAACCTTTTTACTTCAACATTGTATGCTTTTTTAACTTCATTCGATGCGTCTTTAGCTGGTTTAACTAATTTAGAAACCTCTTCCTGAA
>TARA_R100000654_G_scaffold17930_1_pt1 | contig 12062 bp, 12 predicted proteins | sample TARA_R100000654 | Tara Oceans TARA_R100000654 (sample SAMEA2622473) | marine metagenome | biome: marine biome (ENVO:00000447); feature: surface water layer (ENVO:00002042); material: "saline water (ENVO:00002010), including plankton (ENVO:xxxxxxxx)" | depth 5 m
TTACCAGCGTTGGTCTCCCTCGAACTATACTCCTCAGAATCTGTTTTGTATGTTGCAGCAATGTAATCATTTAACTCAGCTTCAGTTAAACTTGGATTCTCTAGCTTAAGATATTCCTTCATTACAGCATCATCAGATACGTTGGATAAATCAACCGTCTGAGTGTTTAGGTAATCTTGAACAGTACGACCAGTGTTTTTTACATACTCATTAATAACTTGAAGCTGCTCGCTAGCAAAGTCATTACTTTCTGTTTCTACAATAGTGTTGTCAAAATCATCAAATGAATCTATGTCTCGCCCAAGCTTCTCGCTAAGGTATTGTAAGACAATTTGGTCATCACTTAATTCCTCGTAACCCTCATCTTGTTGACTAGTTTGATTTTCATCAAGACTGGTCTCCTCATTATTTAAAGAACTCTCACCTGTCAAGTCTATAACGTTAGATTGCTCCTGCGTTACAGGTTGCTCTGACTCAACTGCTTGGTTTTCATCACCAGTCAAGTCAACGATATTTTGTTGATTTTGAGGTTGAACAACCTCTCCACCAAGCTTACTTAATAAATCTTCTCTTATATCCATTGTCTTAAATTTAATTACTTATTTTTCGCAAATATAAACTTTTTTATTACAAAGTCAAATTATTTAACTTACTTTGTTTTCTTCGCCTAGAGGTCCTCTTTTACCGTCTCTCTGCTCTATCATTTGAGATTGATTTATAGCAGACTGTTGTTGAACCTCTTTTCTTACACTACCTTGTATAGAAGCAGCTCCCTCCTTACCTAAGTTACCTAACTCTATCTCTCTAAGCCTTCTTTGATGTTGCGCTTGCTCAAACTGTTCTTTAAGCTGATACTCCATTTGCTTTAACTCCATCTCTGCCTGAGCCTTAGCTTGAATACGAGCCTGTTCTATTTGAACCTCTGCCTGCATTTCTTGTTGCTTAAGCTGTGCAGCTTGTTGAGCAGACTGTTGTTGTAACATAGCATTTTGTTCTGACGCTTGTTGAGCCTGAGCTTGCTGTTCCTCTTGATATTTCTTTCTTCTTAAGATAAGCATTTGATTAGCCATCTTAATATTCTTAACAGAGCGAATCATTATAGCGTCCTCTAGTCTTAACTCTTTTTGAGCTAAAGAAACCTGAATGTTTTGCTCCATCATCTGTTTTTCTTCCTCGTTAGGCGCAACCTCTAAGGTAATACCAAATTCGTGGATGGATAGCTTCTTCATAAGGTCTATTGACTCCATTGAAGTTTCCCCAATAACATTAGAGTACATACTATGTAGGTTCTTAAAGTTTATTAGGTCTTGCATACGAACAGTAACACTCTGTGCTACTCTCTTAGTTACATTCAAGTAAGCATCATTAATATCTCTAGTTGCGTTATTTGATGCTAGAAGAGATAACTTTTGAACACCTACTAAAGCTTCACTAGATGGTTTAGACGCATCACGAGCCTCGTTAATACCAGTCACGTCACGAATCATCTGCATGTTATGGTTGTATACATTAATAAGAGTCATAAAGTCTCTACCTATACCATTCTCTAATTCCTGTATTGGCATAGCTCCTGTCATCTGACCCTCATCATCTATACGTCTATAATAGATGTTACCAGTTTGATCGTATATTTCTTGAAGCTCCATAGGGGTGAATGTACCACCATCTCCTTTAGATACATTCTCTAAAGAGCCTATCTCAAATGCAGCACCCTTTGGTCTAGCTTTAGCTAGTGTATGCTGTATCTTAAGGTGAGATAATTGTATCTGATCTGCAAATGGAATCATTCTATCAACTAAAGAACGACTCTTCATTTTGTATAAGTTAGGTTGGTATACGATATAAGAAAGTCTAGTTTCAGATAGGTTAGACTTAGTTCTAGGCATATCCTTCATTAAACCGTAATCAAATACGTAATCAGAACCTACAATATATTTACCTGTGTATACAACCTTTACTGTAGAGCCAATAGCTTTTCTATTAGTCTTAGAGTTCTTAGGTTGCTTGTAGTTAGATGGTTTTTTATTTACTGAGTAGCCACCCTTTTTATTTTGTTTCTTTTCGTATTTTAACTCGTGACTTGTCATAAACTCAGCATCTAATACGTTGATGCTAAATTTATCATAATCATAAGTGTTGTCTCCATTTTCGTAGTTAGCTGTAGTATCAAAGTACATAGGATTGTTATTCTTACCTGCGTACTCGTTAGCTATCTTAATATAGTCTTCCTCGCTAAACTGATCTCCTGCTTGTTGCTTTAAGTCAGCAATAGTCATAGAGTATACCTCACCTGCGTGCTTCATGTTCTTAAAGTCAGAAGACGAAGAGAAAGATGTAATTAAATTTGAAGGGTCTACATATCGAATGCTAAGACCACTTGTAGGAGATAGGTCCGTTTTAGCTGCACATATTCCTAAAACAACAAGATCACGTATCATGTATCTTTTTACTTGATCGTAATCGTTTATATTTAGTGTGTACTCAATTGCTTTCTCTAAAGCTATCTCAACGTTTTGTTTATAGTTTAAAGCCATAAACATATCAACCTCTTCAGAGCTTTGTGCTACAAAACCATTTGGAGCTAAAGGTATGCCAGTCTCGTCTTCTAGATTTTCTAAAAAATCCTTAGATAGCATGTCCCCAAGCATTTGTTTCTTTTTCTCTAACCTTTTGTTAGCTGCGATAGGGTCTATAGACTCAGCCTTAACATCATACTCTTGATTAACCATCCCGTTAACTATAACGTCAACGAACTTAGGTATGATAGATACAGGACTCCAATCTATATTAAGGTAAGAGGTATCACCTTGTACATCAAGCAAGTCTTTATATTTACCAACATCTTGATTACCCTCAGCGTAACTTCTATTCCTAGAATATCTTAACTTTTTATCTCTAAAGTATACGTCACTGTTATTGTGCCAATCGTAGTACATTGTTTTAAAGTACTGTAACCCATAAGCCAATGAAGCTTTCTCCTCGTTTGTAGACAAAGGAGAAGGGTAACCGTATGACTCTTGTTTCTTGTTAAGCATATCTATTTTATTTTTTTACTAAACATCCCCTTGTTAGAGTATTTTTTAACTAAGGGAGATGATACCTTTAATTCTTTCTTTGGTTTAATATATTTTTGAGAAGCTAGTAAAGCTAAAGATGAAGAAATACTAGCATCATACTTTGTTCTGTTATCTATTTCAAATCTACTCCAGTCATCAAGTAAAGTATTAAAATAACACCTTCCCATCTCTTCTGTATCAGACTTCATACCCACGTGGTCATATATATAAGTCGCTATAGCTTCTGCCTGAGCATTTATTACTGCAGCTCCAGAGCCAGGTATTCCCTTTGTCTTTTGCCTTCCTCTACTCCACTCAGTATGAGTCATATCTGGTCTATCCATTAGATACTCGTAATAACCTCTATTTTCAAAATACTTTAGTATACCTACTTTGTTATTCTCAACTAATATTTGACACCCATAGAAAACACACATCTTAATCATGTCTTCGTAGAATATTTCTGCCTTAGGTGGTCTATTAATGTATTCGCATACAAACTGCATAGACGCATCACTTGACATGCTAAACTTATGAAAAACATGAGCAGCAGCATCAGATCTCCTACCATCAGTAGTGGTGTCATGGTCATAAGGATCACAACCTGCAACCAACTCTCCTGTCCTTCCAGGAAATTTTTTATTGTACCTAGAAGAGACAACATTTTGATTTTGAGTTTCTGGAACCCAAGTAATCTCCCACTTGCCTTTTCTATGAGGTATCCATATAACCTCGCTATCCTGTGTACCATTCTTCCAAATAAACTCCCCTTTTGTTGTAGGAGTGTTGTTAACCTCATTGTAATCCATCTGTTGATAGATTTTTTCAACGTCAAATATACAACTTTGAGTGTCATTTCTAAAAGCTTCCTCTATAGTAAATGGAAACTGTCTTTTAAATTCTGATAACGCTGTCATATCATTCTTCAAAGCATCCCTTCTATTTTGGATATAATCTTTAGCACCAACATCAATAAGCATCTCATCTACACCCATTACAGGTTCCTTAGGGGTATCTATTACAGAGTTACCATACTCATCAATAAAACCTTCTAGATTATCATAAGCTGGTATAAACAACTTATATAATCCACTCTTAGTTCTACCATTCAAGTCTTTCTCTCCCATGTCAGAGTCGTAGAATATATCTTTATACTCTGACCCACCATCTTGCAGCTTATTTGCAGTAGATCCCATCATGCATTTACCTACGATCTTTCTACCTAATAATAGACAGGTTTGAGTTACACTCCAATTCTTCTTTATAGAATTTTGACCAATCCATTTAGCTGCCTCGTCATGCACTAGAAGTTTAAGCTTCTCACCATCGTAACTATTGTCTCCAGTGTTTTTCCAATCTATACTAGAGTTTAAAGCCTCAGAGTTTTCTATATGCTTTTGATTCTTTGTAATCTTCTTAGCAGGTTCTCTAAACGCAAGCTCTACACGAGGGTTACTAGAACCATCTTGTATCGGTTGAAAAAAGAAAGGATAGTTACGATATATACGCACCACCTTATCTGTAAACATAGTCTTAGCATCTGCCCCAGTCTTTGATAATATACCAAACCTACTCTCGTAAGTCATTGTAGATAAATTAACTGTTTCACTACTAGCCATATAAGAAAAACCACTACGTCTGTTTTTAAGAAAACACATCCCGTAAGAGTTCTTATCTAATTTACACGCTTCCCAAAAAATAAAGAACGTCCTGTTAGCAGCCCTGTAATCAGGATAACCAACGTCTATCTTACTCCACTGAATAAACATATAATGCGATCCAGTGATATACGTAGGAACTCCGTTGTTATAAAACCATAACCCCTCCATTCTACGTCTAAACTCTTCCTCTATATAATCTACATAATCAGAAGCGTTCTCCCTTGTTAAAGCTTTAGGTGGTTGAAGTCTAGTCCACTTCTGCTTTGCTTTGGGTAGGTCATAGTAAAGTATATCTTTCTTGTACCTAGGTTTTTTAGGTAAGACAACTGTTAAATTGTCAAACTCCATTACCTCACCATGACTGTCTTTACTTAAATATATCGTATTACTTTCTTGCATACTTCTCTGCAAAAGAGCCTTTGAAGTCTTTCTTATCCTCTATTAAGGTCTGACCATCTTTTATTCTATCCTCAAGGTTTTTTATTCCTAAAAGAATCTCTTGACAGTCTTCAAAACATTCTCTCTTTGCTTTTATTGCTTGTCTTCTCTTTGCATCATCCTCCTCTAGTAAAGGTTTACTTATCTCTTCTATAAGAAGATCAATAGCTCCCTTACTCGCTTCTATAAGCCTTTCTAAGGTCTGTAGAGCATAATTCTTATCATTACTCTTCATACAGAGCTAATACATCAAAATTACGCATCCTAAGGAGTTTCATACCATCTATATCCATATCATACTCAGAGTTCTCACTCCACATAACTCTATCTCCTTCTTTTACTCCTTGCTCCTTCATCCAGTCATTAATAATAACTGCTTTTCCATGAAGCTCAACCTCAGAAGCTGATGTCTCTAAAAGTATTCCAGACTCAGATTGCTCTGGTTCCTTCATCTCTTGCTCCATAAAGTTCCAAACACCTACAGGGATATACTCTTCACCTCTTTTGATAAGGTATATCTGTTCTGCAAAAGCTTGATATATGTTATCTTTATCAGCATGCTTAACGTGGTTTGTATCTGTTGCCACAAAGTGGTGAAACCAAACCTTATCACCTTCCTGTATCCCTACGTCTTTAGTGTCTTGTATTGGTGTTTTATACACCGTTCCATACTGTCTTGCTAATCTCATAGGATCGTAAGACGTATCTCTATACAATTCTACACCGTTTAACATTAGTGTGTCTTCTGTCTCTTTTTCTACTTCTATCCAGTAGAGGTCTTTAATTGGCTTCATCTTTTTTTCTTTTAATTTACTTTACTTCGTAGTCATCTAGGACATCTGTGTTGTATTCTATAGCCGTTGGCTGAGAGAAAAACCTTTTCCAAGGTCTAGAAAATTCCTCTGTCTCTTTCTTTATATACACGTCATACACTACTTGTTGATGCTTATACCAAGCTGCTTCGTCTTGTATGATTGCTGTTATCTTTAAAGAGCCTCCTAACATTTTTTGACCTACCTGGTAAGTCAAACCCTGTTTTAAGTCCCCTATAGTTATCTTTCTTATAATAGGGTTTATTGTTTCCATTTTAATTTAATTTAATTCTTTTTTATTCTACTCGTATAAATCTCTTGATAATTTAACGTATCCTACTTGAATACCTTTGGATGATGCTGCATGAGCCTGCACCCCAATAAAAGGTAATAAGTTTATATCATCTGCAGCAGCTAAAGATTTTTTAGTTTTAACTGTTTCTCTAACACCACCTGCAGTTGTTGTTATAGGTGTTGATGTTAAACCATATTGAATATTGTTTACAAAAACGCTAATCTTTCTATTCTCGTCAAAAACAATACGAAGTCTATATACAGTATTTGCAGCAACTGCAATACCTAAATTTGTAATATAATCTACACCAGAAACGCTGTATACAAAATGTAAATTAGCATTAGTAGTTAAAGATCCTAGATCATCATCTGATGCGTATAAAAAATAAGCTTGATTTGCATCTGTAACAAAACCTCCATTTGATGTTAGCTTTAAACCAGCAAAAAATGAAGTATCAGCAATAGAAGATGAAGTAGATATAGCTGTAGAAAATTCTGTTTTATTTTCTGTTCCAAAACCTACAGAAGACCAGGCTGAAGAATCAAAACCTGCTGGTAACTCAGCATTAGCGTCTCTTGTAGATAATATGGTTTTATCGTTATCTGTAGTACCTGTGATTAATTTTATCCCAGCAAAAGAGCCATCTCTTCCTATGTTAGCAGATATTTGAGTAGACCCACCGTTAGTACCACTCAAAACAAAGTTTTGATTAGGAGTTATGTAAGGATCTATAATAAAGAATAACTTAAATGTTTGGGATACTATGTCGGTACCATTAGTACCAATACGTATCTTACAAGATCCATTTGCAACATCATGCACTAAAACATTAACCATAGCATTATCTGCTATTGTTCCTGCATCATGAAGATTCACTAATACCTGTGACGATGTTCCAAAAATATGATTATTAGTAAATGTAAATTCTACAGTATCAGTAGCGGCTAGGTCTACAGCCTGCATTGTTATAACTCCTAACTTAGCATCAAAAACAACCTCCGATGTAGCACTTGTTGGTTGAGTTACAACAGGATTGTCTAAACTAGGAATTTTTTCAAACATCTCTATAAGCTCGTACCTATCATCAGATTGAGATAAAGTACCAGATATATTAAGGTTACCACTTTTGTCTAACTTCATCACGTCTGCACCTGATGTACCAAATGTCATAGAGTCATTAGAGTGATCATAAAATATCTTACCTACATCGTTGTCGTTAGCATCACCAAAGTAAATGTTACCTGATCCTGCTGTACCTGAAAGTATAGATAATCCAGAATCTCCTGAGTTTTCTAATATTAACTGGTTAGCAAAAGAACTAGCGGTAACTGATCCAGCACTTACAGACATAACATGAAGTAAACCATCAGGTTGAGTTCCTCCAGTACCGACCCCTACTTTTAAAAACTCTGCACGATCTGTAGAGAGATTCATGGCAGTAGAGTTACCGTTACCTGTTTCAACACTTCTAAGGGTTGAGTTTAAAACCTCAGTCCCTGTTTGAAGTATTCTTTGATATGTCTTAGATATAGATTTACCTTTTAATGAACCCATTTTACTTTTTCTTTATTTTCTCTATAGACCTACCTGCAAAATAAGCCCCATATACTGTTATTAATAACGTTTGATATATAGGAATATAGCTTTCTTGAATTACAAAACCCCCTATATTCCCATCAAATACTGACAAAACTACAAAAATTGCAGTTAAAAATATACATATTAACGGTCTAATATTTTTACTAAGCCAGTTGTCAGACTTCATATCTGCCTCCCACCTTCTCGATACTTGCTCTTGTGCTTGAGACTCAGCCTTAATGAAAATTTCCTCCATAGCTCTTTTAGCAGCCATTCTTTCATCTTCAGATGTAGTTAAATTATCTACAACATTTCCAACTTGCTGTATAAGTCCTCCTCCCAATAAGTCTAATATCTTACTCATACATTAGAATTTAATTCAGCGTATCTATATTTAGTATCTCCTTCCTTATCTTTATAAGCCTCTAGGACTTGTTTACGATTATCTTTTTCTTTTAAAGATATATGTATCCAAGAGAAATCAAATTCATTTATCATTTGGTCAAACTCTAGTCCTGAATTTAATATCCAATCATAGATAACCTTATTATTCATTTGTCCTTCTCCCCAAAACTGGAGGTCCAAAGCTTCAGCTTTACTATGTTGGCTGCGATTGCTCCCACCAATAGCACGATTAAGTTCTTTGGAACGATAACCACTACTAATCCTGATAGGACCAACAGCGTCACGAAGAGGTTGTATAAGACCTGTAATAAGCCTTTGCATGCTCTCCAAATGTTTTTCGGACATCTCATTTTTTATACCTAATCTTTTCGCTGTGTTACTGTGCTCTATTTCTGCACGAGAAAAATTTTTACTTAGTCTCATAATTTAATTTAAAATGCCTCCATTACTATTTCATCTATAGAGTTTTGTACGTCCTTAAGAGTAGCCTCCATAGTCATCATAATATTAGCTTGAAATCTTTTTACTTCTTCGTTGTTGTTAAATATAACAATAGTAGGAACAACTACTATCTTATACTCTTTAGACCATCTTGAGTCTGCTGTTATATCTACTCTTTCTGTATCGCAATCTGTAAGTTTTGATAACCAGGTTACTTTGTTGGCTTCATTAAAACTTGCATTAAACTCAACAGCAACCATCCCATCAGGAAAATCTTGTGAACATGCAATTGTTGATAAAAGTAGTGTGGATATATAAATTATCCTTTTCATATCGCTATTTTAATAGTTACTACACCCAAAGTACTTCCTATTGTATTTGCTAACATGTCGTTCCAATCAGGATTCCCATGTTTTCTATCGTATATTTCTTTACCTGCGCCAATAAACATTGAAACTGCAAAACCAGATAATAAAGAACATTTTTTGTTTTTAGTTTTGTCATATACTAAAGATGCAATTGTAGAGCTTATAACATAACTTCCACCCATGTGTAAAAGCTTGTCGTTTTGTATTACTTGTGCTTTTGCTATTGCTGTCATAAATAGTATAATCCAAAACAGTTTTATCATTTTAAATTATCTATTTTTTCTTCAAGACGCAACATATGCCCCTTAATCTCTGTTACGTCTTCTTGAGTAGACATAATTGTTTGTCTAATAAGTTGATCTTTCATATCATACTCCATACGAGTAATCTCAGGGTCAAGGGGTAATGGTAGATCTTTAGCCTCTGCTATATCATTCTGCAAGGTAAACCACATACCAACTAGTGTAAATATAAGAACTGCTATACCAGCTAAAGTTTTTAAACTTATATTAAATGATGTCTCTTCGCTTAATTCTTTTGCCATAACTAAAATATTACGTAATTAATTCCAACACTAAAGTTGTGCCACCTTCTATTCCAATACTTATTATACTTACCTTCTATAAATATACCTAAACTTTTATTAAATCTATACCCAAAGATTAAACCCCCTGAGTAATCAACCCATTGACCGTTATTAAATTCGTAGTAGGAGTAAGCACTCTTAGTATTTACGTGATAAGGCATAACATTACCCCAGCTATGTAGCCAAAAATCTTTTGTAAAGTGATAATAGTCAAAACCTAGTACAAAAGAGTACTCTACAATATCTTTTAAAGAGTTTCTTTGTTTTTCTACATAATTATTTATAACTTCAGGTATTACAACCTCTTCCCATACTTCTTGACTGTTGGCTACAAGAGTTCCGTTAGGTGAAAAATATTCTCCCCCCAGGTTGATGTTGTATCCTTCTTGTAGAGCCAGGTATGTATAATGTAAAGTACCATTATCTAATACCCAGTCTGCTAAAGGGTCAAATCCGTAAGGTTCGGCAAGTCTTTGTACTAGACCCCCGTTAAGCGAAAGCTTGCCTTCCCTTACCTTTAATCTATATCTTTGTGACGCTTCAAAGTATTTAATATCAGCAAATCCATCTTCTAAATACTCTATCTTACCAACCCAGTTGTCAGCAACATATCTTACAAAGTGATGTTGATTAGTATAGTTAACACCTAATCGTCTTACAAAGTCAGCCTCGAATAAGTACTCAAAACCGTCAACTCTACCTATAGTGGCAGCATCGCTGTAAGATCTTTCTGTACCGTTATAAAAAGTATTAGCTCTGTTCTCATACCCAAAGCGTTTTATCTTTCTAATTCCTATAGATAATGTATAATCAAAAGGCGTTACAATCACATCCTCTTCTAATGTACCTGAAGTTACTGACCATATTTGATCGTCAGATAATGATGTACCACCATTTACTGCAGCGTAAAACGTAGAGTACTTGAATATTTTATGTAACCCTTGAGCATTACATGTAGAAATTCCTCCAAAAAATACAACAAAGAATAAAATTAACATTACCCAGTATGAGATGTATGCAGTACTAGGTTTTATTTTATCTATAAATTTTTTCATCTCTTTAATACTTTTTTGTCGCTAGTTACTCCTTCGTATGTAACACTAAAATTGTACACACCTGCAGGTAGCAATCCTACATCTAGTTGATTTAATCCTTCATTAGTTTGAGACTCTTTAACTTGGATAACAAGTTTACCTAAAACATCATACACCTCGATACTCACAGGACCGTTTGTTAATACGTTTAATACATCCCCCATAGGGTTAGGATATATAACTACATCATTACCTCTAAGTAAATCTCTAGTATCTAATGGGCTATCCCAGCTACAGCTCCAATACAATGCTTGACATTTTTCATCCCAATCAGTATTACAGCAATAAGGGTCTACCATAATTACCCAAGCGTAACATGTATCATTCAACCAATAAGGATCTCCTGGTTCACCTATACAGCCTGCATCATACAAGCAGCTCCCATCATCTGTATTATATATTAAGTTGTAGTTTTCTGCTGCTGGATCCATACAACCTTCTAGTACTTCTATGCACCCTCCATTATCTGTATTAGCAAGAGAGTCATAGTTAAAAGCGTTTTCATCTGTACATCCATAAACTACATCAATACAAGAAAAATCTTCTGTATTAGCTTCTAAGTTGTAATTAAAAGCACTAGGATCTGTACAACCATAGGTTATAGGTATGCAGGACTCGTTATCTGTATTAGCAACAGGATCGTAATTAAATGCAGTAGTATCAGTACACCCAAATATAAAAGGGATACAATTATCACTTGCTGTATTCGCTTCGTCATTATAATTATACATTGTAGGATCCATGCATCCTATTATAACGGGGATGCAGCTACCGTCATTTACATTTGCATCTACTTCAAAGTTAAACGCAAAAGGATTAGTACATCCAGGAACAGGGTATATACAGTTATCATTGTTTACATTTGCAGTGCTATCATAATTAAGAGCTAATTCATCTGTACAGCCAAAGTATAAACATGATTCATCTGCTGTGTTAGCATCAGGGTTATAATTCCAAGCCTGAGTACTCATACAGCCAACAATTACAGCCTCACAAGTTTCATCATCAACGTTAGCGTCTTCATTATAGTTAAATGCTAAATCGTTAGTACATCCTAATATAATCTCTATACAATCACCATTTTCTGTATTAGCATTAGGGTTGTAGTTTAAAGACTCTTCGTCTAGACACCCATATACTGTAGGTATACAGTAATCACCACAAAAAGGTAAGGCACTATATACATTCCAGAAAGGTGGTTTATAAGGCTGTAAAGCTCCAGCACCATTATCTGCAAATGGAAAAGCACCTCCTTGCAAGGTAATAATATCGTGTGAGTTTATTAATGTAAATGAGTTATGCATAGTCTGGAAAGCGACTTCTGCAGG
>TARA_R100000654_G_scaffold33494_4_pt1 | contig 12009 bp, 9 predicted proteins | sample TARA_R100000654 | Tara Oceans TARA_R100000654 (sample SAMEA2622473) | marine metagenome | biome: marine biome (ENVO:00000447); feature: surface water layer (ENVO:00002042); material: "saline water (ENVO:00002010), including plankton (ENVO:xxxxxxxx)" | depth 5 m
ATACACACACCAGACATGTGGCAAAACCAACCCGAAGTAAAACCAAAAGGGATGGGAGGGTCATGCATTTACAAAAACCTCTTCGATGAGGAGGAGGTGATAGAAGACCTGTATACCTTTGGGATGGATTGCGATTACTTGCCTTCAACCAGAAGACACTTATTCAAAGAAACAAAACAGAACTATTAATAAGAAATATGAATACATACACACACGACTACAACATAATGTTTAGTGTTACGACTACACAAAAAGATCCTTGGAAAGTATCTGAAGATGGGCTTACGTCAGCATTAGTACAGCGGATACACAACATCGCTGATTCGGAAACGATGAGCGAAGCTATTGAGCATGTCGAAACCATAGAACATACAGACAATTCAAATCATAACACTAACTTTCATATACTTAAAGTCCTCGGAGAGATAGAATGGGATCTCAAGTTCCTTGCAACAAGATCAATGGACAGGGGAGAAAAAAAAGATATACTCGAAAGGCTCTCTGAAGTTAAAGAACAAATAAGTAAAATATATAAATGAAAATCGATTGGGAGGAAAAGTATAAAGAGCTTCAACTACATTTGATCGAGATGCGTATACGATGCTCTAGCTATCGAGCAGGAGTAGAGCATGCACTGAAATGGTTACAAGAAGAAGAGTCTGAATACATTCATCCCGCAACGAATATAACCCACTTAACTGAACAGGCGACGTGGAATAAAATAAAAACTAAAAAACATAATAAAGAAAATGGCAACTAAACTAGAAAAACAAATCACAAGAGAAGCAGAGATCAATGGAACCATGTACCATGTATCATTGACACCTGACCCTGAACCATCAATTACTTTCCGTGAGAAGGGGACAAGGGGTAAGGGTACATCGCTCCCTCTTAAATCATTATTAAAACAATCAACTGAGTTAGACAAACCTATCAAGCCTAAGAGTATTGGTGAGGTTTATATGACTGCGACTGAAGTGAAGTCCAAAGTTGCTGTATCGAACAGGGACTATAAAGAAAAGGTTGCAGTGCTTGAGGCTATTGATGACATGATCAAGCTCTCTGAGTGGGAAGCTAATAAAGATGAGCCTGACTCTGCAATAATAGACAATAAAAAATAATAACTGTTTACAAGTTTGACTAATATATTTATACGAACTATACTTCGATATTCAAAATGAACATAATAAGGCAAGTAAAACCTAAAGGCGCTCCTATTATTGTTGACGCTTTACTAGATGATGATGGTAATATTATAAAAGAAACGCTAAAGATTTACCCTATCCTCCCAACAGATCCTCCCTTAATAGGGGAGGGTCTGCCTTATGAACAAACTAAAGACTTACTATTTGAGAATAGCATCACATTCTCTCAAAACACACCAAACCAAAATGAAATTGATTAAGAAAGTAGAACCTAAAAAGATTATTGACGTGATAACAGAACTCTCAGGATTCAGTTCAGATGATTTATCATCACAAGAAACATCTGGATCTGTTGCTGATTGGAGGCATATCGCAATGTATGTAGCAAAAGAGAACGGCATCCCTATTAAAAAGATAGGAGAAATGTTCAATAGACATTTTAGCACAGTCTCTGCTGCTGAAAGAAAGGTCAAGGCTATGTTAGATCATGAAGAAATAACTGCTGTCCTTGACAATATAAAAGATAAACTAACTAGCACACAGTTAGAGTAAAATGTTTGTTAAGAAATACTGTAAGACAGATAGACCGCCCTTTGTGACTATAATAATGACTCAATCAGACGAGCCTATAGCAAAGTTTCATGTGTATGGAGAACGAGAAAAGCAAAGCCCAACGACTTTGTATTGGGGGGCAAGTAGGGCAGAAGCAGATTCAACTTATGATTTGTTAGTTAGAAAATATACTATTGAAACTAAAACAGTAATTTAATCGTATGCTTTTTGGAGAACCAAGCAAGAAGAGTATAGTCGGAGGAGATCTCCGAACACAGTCCCTTATGCTGTCATTTATCACTTGTTGTTTACCCACCCAAAAGATCGCACTAAACAGAGAAGGTTTTAGATAGGTATTCCCCTTCTTTGGATAGTGCATAAAGCCTCTCCCTTTACAATCTTGTAGGGGGAGAGGTGTTTATTCTACAGGAATGTAACGCCCGTAAGTGTTCAACTGACTCTGATATGTTCGAAGTCTTTCGATGTGTGTATCACCTTTCCTAACCATATTATTAATAAATGGCTTAGTTAAAGAAGGTCTTTCCATCAAACCATTTAGTAGCAACGCCATCCTTCTTTTGCCATATCCTTTTTCCATAGCTTGAGAGTATATCTGTTGGTTAGTAAGACCTAGTTTTCTGTAGCCTCTAAATGTTTTAATAAGATGTTCATTAATTCGTCTACGCCTCTCAACATCAGTGTCTGCTAGTTTTTGAATGAACCCTTCAGAAAGAGAATTATCCGTGTACATACGACCTTTGATTGAAGATGATCTTCTGTATTCGGCAGCCCTTTCTGATAAAAACCTATCTAACGATCTTTCTGGTTGTATCCTAAATGGCTTGAGAGGTAAGAACTCTTTAGCTACTGCTCCCAGAGGAGTTAGTATGAAGTCTGTCATGTCAGGATCTCCCTCCATAAGTTTTACAAAACCTTCTTTGTATATTTTTTCAGGGGTACGGGGCATTAAAGACTCAGCAAAGACAAAGCTAAATGTTTTGTATAAAGACTCAAATGAAGTGTCATTTACTTCTCTGATAGGCTTTCCTGTTTCAGGATCTCTATTAGATATGGCGCTTGTAACTGCACCCGCTAATATCTGCTGATCTAAATATTGATCTGCTATCATGGCTTTTGCAAAAGCGCCTCCTGCTTGGGACGGAGAGCCTCGCCAAATTTGCTCAAAGGCACGTAAGAACGGATCAACCATCATGGCGTATGGGTTTAGATATGTAAGATCAAGAGAGTATAACTCATCTTTATTACCTGTTAATGGCACGTAGAAGAATGAATGAGTTCTTAAATACTCAGGCATCGAGTCTCTTAGAGCCTCATCTTCATCATCTCCTATTCCAGAAAGTGTATTTACGATTACAGGAGCTAGTGCTGAAAAACCTACAAGAACACCTGTAAAACTCTGGAGTCTTTTCTTACCACGTTTTCTTATAACTGGATTAGAGTCACTCATTTCTTCTTTAGCTAAACGGACTGTATTAATCATGATCCGTGGAACCTCTAGTTTGAATCGGATGAATGGGGCAAACATTACTCCAAACCACGTATCTTGTAGATTCTGTACGAAAGGAGGTGCTTGATCATAACTCTGAGCCGTTCTTTTTACTTTTTGCGCTGCGAGATCCATCAGCTTTTGGTCAGACATTTCAGCATAATTTATCCCGCCTTGAGTGTTATGCTTTGCTCTTGCCTGTTGTAGTACCTCTAATTCATTCATGAAGTAAGCTATCTTATAAAAGCTATCCACTGTCTGAGAAAGTTCACGCAATCTACGCCCTATAAATTTACTGCTTTTAGCTACTTTTGAGTCTGATAATTTTTCAAGAGAATCATCTAGAAAATCTTTATTTTCTACTTTTTCTTGAGCTTTAATTTTATCTAACTCAGATAAAAGTTCATTTTGAAATTGCTCTTCTGACCTTGGGTTAGTCAAAAAGTCTTGTATTAATCTAGACTCTATTTCATTACCAATCACACCTAATGAAATTAATGTTCTATGAAAGGCACTAACTTCTTGGGGAGTCATTGATAAGTATTTCTTCCGCATGAATTCTTTTCCAAAAGATCCAAGCATCTTGTTCATACCCCAAAAGCCTTGCGAAGGCCCGAAGAACAAAACGTTAGATAGAATATTACGAACATAGAACCCGACAGACCCTAAAGTTTTAGCTCCCAATGAAAGGCCAGTAAGGCGAGACCCTACCTTAGTCATAAACTCTTGTGCCTTTTTTGCTTCTGTTTCTTTTACCTTTGCTTCGGGACTTAGTATTGCTTCCAGAGCTTCTTTCAGTTCAGTGAGAACGTAGTAGCTTTTACCATCCTTAAAAGGAGCATTCACAACAGGGTTACCTTCTGGATTTTTATTACTTTCATTATTTTCATAAAGTAATGAAAACCCTTCGGGAGCTTCTTGTCCCTCTTTCTTTTCAATCAAGAAGGGATCTCCGCTAAGTAACGTCGAGCTAGTACCAAATTTTTTAAGGTTTCTTAAAAAGTTTGCATGTGCAGCTATTAAGCCAATGTGTTGGAAGGTTTCTAGAAGAGTATCGAATCCTGTTGTGTCTTCAGACTCACCTAAAAGATCCCGAAGTTCTTTTGGAGGGTTCTTCCTTTTCTTCAAAACATCTGCATTCAAACTAACAACACCCTTCGTATGCGTTCTAAGAGATTGAAATAGGTTAGAGGTTTCTCTTTTTTCTGAAAGATGTATATCAAGATAATCGTTTACTAAAGCCTCCTTGAATGCTTGAACATCGGTCTTTTTGTCAGGGTCTAAACCACGATCAACCATGTCAGATTCCCATTCTTTGTTGAGCGTCTTATATTGTTTTAATAAAAAGGCTCCAGCAGTGGCTCTTACATTTTCATATTTCTCATCTTTTCTAATGCTATCACGATATTCCTTGTCGGTGAATAGCCTATACGTCTTGTGGAGGTACATTTCCATGTTATCGTCAATGGCTATTCCTATCTCAGAATCAGCTCCAACTATATCTCTAATTACTCCAGATATTTGATCCGTTAAATCACGCAGTCCCAAAACTTTTTTATTGCTGTCCGATAAGTCAAGACCATCGCCAAGAAGGTGCTTAACAAGTCTTGTGTTATTGGAGTCTTTTTCAGGTACATTTTGTAGTTTACCTAATTCAGTAATAGCTTGTTTTTTCTTATCCCTAAACTCTTTCTTTTTCCTAGCAACATACGCAGCTCTTACCTTTTTGATTTGATCCTCAGTAGATGCTCCTGCATTCACAAGGTCATCAGCATATTCTTGATCGGTCTCAGGGGTTATGTTTTCACGACTACCTGTAAGGATCTGAATCAATTCGACTGGCGCTTTACCTCCAAAGTCCTCTTTTATAATCAAATCTAACTGAGCTTTGAACTTTAAAAAATCATCCCCTACCGCTTCTTGTATTTGTTTGCGTTGCTCAAGAAGCCTCTTTACTCTGATATCTACATCACCTGTAAACTTATTAAGGAACCTACCAAAAATTCCTTCTTTCTTTCTTTGATATTTACCTGTTGCTAAGAATGGAAGCTCAAATAAAGGGGGGTAGCTTCCATACTCTATACCTCCTTCATCGGTATCAAAAGAGCCACTTTCAATCCCACCTGCTTGTGTTTCACGAACCTCTGATAGATAGTCAGATATAAAGTCTTCAGGTATATCTAGTATCTCAGGATTTACTCCTGCTTCTTCTAAGATAAGATCCCACCCATCTTTACCTAAAGGTATAGGATCGTCCTGACTTGAGATATAGAAGTCAATGGCCTCATTGAAGGCTTTAAATTTTTCTTCGTCTGTTTTTATATTATTTGAACTAAGCTCTTGTTTAATTATACGAGAGGCTTTTCTAGCTTCGGATGGCGATATGAATGTTGCAAAACCTGTGTTAGTATCACTTATTTTTTTAGAGTTATCTAGAGTTGTAATAACACTGTCTAATACCCCATCAACATTGTTTAAAGCACCTGCTTGTGTTTCACGTATATCTGTTGAAGGCGAATACCCGAACTCGTATATTGAGTTGCCTTCAGTAAATAGCTCTCCTGCTTTGACTTCTTTTCTTAATATCTTAAATCCTTCATCTCCATGCATCCTAGCGCCATGCAATTCAGCATACCTAATGTCAGTAGTAACCCAATCACCAGCATTTATCACTGCTCCTTGTATATTGTTCGGGACACCCCTATAAACAATTACTTTTGCTTCAGGCTTTCCACGTACAGATACAATTTGATTATATACTTTCTGGTCACTGATCGTGTCGTATGAACTACCAGTACCATAAAGCCTTAATCCATCAGATGAGTAAAAATCAGATGGATAAATACTTTCATCCATAGCACTCATTGGCGATCCGTAACCTCTGTCGGGCGCTGTATGAGCTCCCCTATATTCAAATGAACCTTCTTGCGTTTGTCTTACGCCCATATCGATCTTCCTACTTGGGTCACGACTTATGGAGGGAGCGTCATCTAAAAATTCAATTAATTTATCTAAACTTTTCTCAGGATCATCAACATCAAACCTTACGACAGGGTCTATATCAAACCCTCCTTTTAGCCTAGCCATCTCACCTGTAAGCCTGTTAACTGCAGCAGAGACTACTGGATTGTCTTTATCAAGTTCCCTAGCCGCCTTAAAACGATTTACATATGAACGTAAGTAGCGTAATAAGACACGGACAAAGTTTGGATTACTTTTATAAAATTCTATCTCCTCTTCTGTTGTGTACCCTTTCAAAATTCTTTGGGCTTTCATTCGTAAGAACTCGTCAACAATAACGTGTTGCTCACTAATTCTTTGACTTGATAATGAAGTAGGGCCAAGCCTTTGACGAGAGGCTGCCTTCTTCTGATCAGTATTATAGTAGAGATTTACAATCTCATTTATTTGATCAACATTAAAAGTTTCAAAGATAACGTCTATCTCTGCTTTGCTTAAATTTCTCCACGATGCATGATGTATTACCTCATGGAAGGCTTCAAAGCGGGCAACATGCTGTGCATTGCTTTTATTTAGACCCATAGTTAGCCTAGCTAACCCAAAAGGATTAATTACTAAAACCATGCCCTGTTTAGTTCCTACTGCTCTATACGCACCAAGGAATTTATTTTTCTTGTTGCGGTCAACCCGAACCTCCATACCAAAGAAGGAAGCTACTGTTTCTGCATCACGTCTCGCTTCAATATATCTGTCGTAGTGTTGTTCAGCAGTCTGCCCTTCTCCTAACTCTTCTGAAAGCTCTTTAGTTCCCCACACAGCGTCGAACTCACCAATAAACTCTTCTTCTCTTTTTATCTCCTGTTGTCTCTTTATCTCTAGCTCCTCTTCAGTTTCTTGTGAAAGACCTCCCGCCTGTGTTTCTCTCTGTTGGCTTTCTTTAACAATAACATCAGAATCCTGTTCGGTTATCTTTTTTTGTGCGAGCTCTTTATCTATGTCTTGAATAAGAAGTTCTTTGGCTTGAGAAACTTCAACGCCATCTACAAAACCTTCAGCCTCTTTAAGAGTAGAATTAGTTCTCTCTTCAAATTCTTTTTGTGATATTTGACCACTAAGATACTCGTTGTATCTATCGGTGATCATATCAACATCAACATCAGAGACAGACGTGGTAATAGGCTCTCTAGCTCTTGATGCGGTTCGCAACTGTCTAGTTATCTCTTCTCTATTGTCTCGTAAAAATTGTTGTGTTAAAGGAGATGACCCCTCTAGATCAGAGATAATGTTATCTATAGTATCTTCTTGGAACTTTTCATATCTAGCGCCCCTACCTTTATCCATCATTGATTGCACACCAACAACTCCTCCACCCATAACGCCCCCTATACTGGCTGCATGAAGGCCAGTCATAACTCTATCAATCATCGGTGTGTCTTCATTAAGAGCAGCATCCATAATGAATGTCTGTATAAATTCATCAATACCTTCTTCAGCAGCTTCACTCGCTGCTGGAATTCCAAATTGTCTTATAAACCTAGACTTTTTAGCTGCTTGTTTGAGTTGCTTTTCAATACTAACTCTTATGGCTTCTTTTACTTTGGTTGATGTTAAACCTCTTACATCTAAATTAAGTATCTTCGACATACCTGCTGACATACCTTTGTATGTCATACCCCGTAAAAAGGCTTGTTCAAAACCCCCTAAACCTACACCCATAAACGCTGAAGTAATTAGTCCCGTAGTTGTTCCAGATAATAACGCATACCCTAACGCTGCGTCATGTTTTTCTTCATGAGTCAAGTTGTCTGGCTGTGCATCGTATATTGTCGCATACGTGTTACCTGCACTTCTGTTTGCAGCAGTCAAAAATAAAGACGGAAAAGGAGCAGCTTTTCGGAAGACCCCATTTGCTACTGCTTTGTTGTATTGTTTAATGGCTTCCTGCACTCCTTCAGAAGCCACTACGTCAACAGAGTCATTTACTTTTTTTTGAACTTGCTTCTTTAGAGCTAAGTCTTTAGCTGTATCTCCAAACTGTCTCCCTGTTACTGCCTTTGTTAAATTTTTAGCTAGTGCTTTAGCAGTGCTTGTAACTCCTGCTTTTGTACTAGCGTAAGCAACACCACCAAGACCTAAAGTTCCCGCAGATAGCAAAGCTGTCGCAGAGACATCAACAACCATTGGCGCAACCACGTTTGAGAGATCCATACCCCAGCCAAAATCATCACCGAAAACAGAAGCGATATCTCTTCTGCGCTGTCTGGCCCTTTGATTGTCTACTAAATACTTTGTAGCTCCCTCGCTCTTAAATATAACAGCCCCTAAAGAAGCAAATAAACCAATTACTGCGTCGGGAACAGTTGCTACGACATCTCCTAATCTGTTTTTTATAGAACTGTAATTACGTCTGTCAGCCAAAAATTCATCAAGTATGTCTGTATCAGATAAATTTTTAACTTTGCCCGCTTGTTTAGCAGCCATCCAATTATTACTTGTGGCTGCTGAGTCAGATAAAAATTGATTGTATTGGTCATAGGTAAGTTCCCTGAACAACTTACGCTGATTCCTGAGTGATTTAAGCTGACTTGGTGAAAGCCTATCATCTGATTCGATTGCTCTTTCAAACACATCCTTTTGCTGCATTAGGTTTGGATGGGCTAGTACATGCCCACTGCCTAAGATACGAATGTTTTTTGTGTTATCATCTTCATAAAAATTAAACTCTCCTCTTTCATTTACTTCGTTAGCTGCTAATAATTCAACAGCCTCTTTAATCTCTTTGTCTGAATATCTTTGTAAAGCAGCCCCTTCACCAAAACCATTTTTAGATGCATAAGCCGCAGACAGCCCTTTGCGAATGTCGCCCACTACAGCCAAAACATCGCTTTGCTGATTAGCAGAAGGGTCTAAGTCTTTTGCTTTTACAAGACCCCGCATGACATCAAGAGCATTTTGAGATACTTCACCAGACCTGTCATCAGACCCTAGAACATTATTTAGCTCTGATAAAATTTGAGCCTCTCTAATAATTTCAAAATTTGTTTTAGCGTCTTGCTCTTTTTTAAGCCCAGACATAACACGATACGCATCTGAATAATTTAAAGCTCCCAGCCTAACAGAATCATCTAACGCTTTACCTCTATCAGTTATGTTAACGCCCCCAATAACTTTATTGTTGCCTTTTTCATCTGAGACTCTCGCAAAAGAAAGCAAACCAGAATCAACTAAGAGTGTCTTGGCAGAGTTTAACTGGTTATCCAACTCTTTTTGGTTGCCGCTGCCGCTACTCTGATTCTCAAGCCAAGTAGATCCTGCTTGCTCTCCGTAAGCCATACGGATAAGATTAGTCTTTGTTTGTATGTCTGGCTCTGGTTGGATTGTTCGTAATAACTCTTCAGAATTAGCTTGTTCAGCATCAATTAATTCTTGTTCTAATAAAGAAGATACGAGACCTTGAGTGATGTTAGACTCAAGGTCATCGTTTAGCTGACCTGTACGAAAATAATGACCTCTTTGATAATTTGCATATCCAAGAGACTTTGTGATTGGGTCTTGTATATTAGCGCCCGCCTGATTTGACCAGACACTTAAAGGTTGAAGAGGAGCAACGACGATATTTTCATCGAGATCATTTGGCACGGGGGTTTTCTCCCCCAACGATAATGTTGGATATAAGTCTGACACAGCAGAATTTGGGTTTGTATAGTTATTATTTAGTAATTACCTTCTCCAGCTATCGCTTACTTCAGTAACAGCGGGGTCAGGAGTAGAAATCTCTTCGTTAAATCTCATAGACAAAGCCGATCTTTGTAACGTCAGAGTTTTGAAGGCTATATTGAAAAGCTCTTCAACTGCAAGTTCTTTCAAACCAGATTCTTCATCTTCAGGCATTGTGCCTGAAGCATATTTTAATTGTTTAATTAAAGAAATAAGTGCCTCTTTTCTAGAGGAAGCCGATAAGCTCGTTCCTTTAGGTAAAGCAATATTGAGGTTCTCCAGAAGTTGATCTGATATGTCTGCTCCTGTATTTAGTCTGAATAGAATCTGACCAATGTCTTCTAATTCTTTAAGACTCTCTGTTCTTGTTATTTTAGAACTTTCTCTTCTTTGTATTATATCAAAAATTTCACGATCTCTTTGAGATAAATCAGCGTCGAGCCCACTTGTTGGTGTTCCAGCTTTAGCTAGATCTTCCAGCTTACTTTTGAAAGCGTCTTGATCCGCTTTCTTTTTGGTAAGATTAGCGTCTGCTTCCGTGAATAATGACTTAATTGTAGTGTCTCCCATCAGGGAAGCAATTTTTGGTGTCATAGCAGTAGCTAGAAGAGCATCTCTCTTAACAGAATTAGGAGCGTCAGAAGAAGATATTTCTTGTAGTCTGCTTGCTACTTGAGGTGCTATTAACTGTACTTGTTGTTCTTTCCTATTTTTCCTTTGAGCAGTTTGTAAATCTATAAATGCTTTTTGTTCTTTAATCGAACCCTCTCCCCGCATACCAAACTGCCTTATCGCCCCAGCTATGTCTTGAGAGGGCATGTTAGAAGCAGCAATGTCAGAGAAAAATGAACCTTTCAAATCAGCCATGTCTGTGGTTGGGTCAAACGACCCTTGCATAGCTTGTGCGCTAGAAGACACGTTAGGTATGTTTGCGCTCCTTTGTAACTTCCTATATTCAGGAGTTAATATTGTTGGCTCGTTTAGACGAATCTTCTCTCCTTGAAGAGCCATTTCTTGTGCTGCTGCTCTATATCCTTGCCTACGTAAACGACGTGCGGCTCTTCTGTACTTAGAAGATGGGCGGTCTAAAGAATATCTTTTCCCCAACTCGTAGGAGGGCATTGTAGTAAACTGCATATATGTGAATTATTTATGTTTTATTGCTTACGTTTCTTATTAGCGTCTCTTAGAGCCATCCTCCTTGCAGAGGCTTTGCTAGCTGGTCTTGGACTCATGTCTCCTATAGCTCTGTTTGCTGCAGGGGATGCTCTATCTTTTCCGATTGGTCTGCCAAAAGCAGTTGCAGGACGGCCAAAAAAAGCTGCCTTCTCTGCATCATCTTTTGCTGCTTGCGCTGAGATAGGGATTGATGACTCATAATTTGGAGACATACCCATTAAAGAGTTTTGAGCAGCCATCCGCTTGTCTTCTTGATCTTTTTTCTTTTTTATAGAGCCTCCTCCAATAGCTCTACCTTCACCATCTTTTGAAAAATATGTTCCTGTTCTTTTATCGCTCATAATTATCTACCAAACATCTTATCTTCTTTTTCTTTTACCATCCTTAAAACTTCCGCTCTTTCCTTAGGAGACAATCCTTTTATTTCTTCATTAAATTCAGAAGTAAATTCGGGAGGTTCTTTAACTTTAAACTGTTCGTCCAACATTTCTCTCTTCTGTCTTTCACGATCTTTTGTTTGTTGTTCTTTCTCTCTTGCTTCTTTTGCTTTAAAAGCAGTCTCCATTGCTAAAGGATTAAGTCCCTGAGAGTTTATGGGGTCATCGAGGACTGTTTCTCCTGATCTGACTTTAGGGTCAAGGTTTGTGTCCGTTTTAAATTGTTTATACCCCCTGACAAGGTCTCTAAAATTTCTAAAAGCTCTAGCTTTGGGTTGTTGTATATTAAATGTACCCTCTCGATTACGAGCTGCTACTTCTTCCCCTGTGCGTAATCGAAAACTACCATCAGGCTCTCTCTTGCCTAAACGTGTAGGAGCAAGAGTGGCTTTATCTTTAAGAAACTGGTCGTAGCCCCCTGCATAACCTGCAAAGTATTCTTCATCAGGAGTTAATCTTTTGGGTTTATTTCTTATATCGTTTATAACTTGTTCAGCGGTAGGAGGTTTAC
>TARA_R100000654_G_scaffold18211_5_pt1 | contig 11994 bp, 13 predicted proteins | sample TARA_R100000654 | Tara Oceans TARA_R100000654 (sample SAMEA2622473) | marine metagenome | biome: marine biome (ENVO:00000447); feature: surface water layer (ENVO:00002042); material: "saline water (ENVO:00002010), including plankton (ENVO:xxxxxxxx)" | depth 5 m
GATTACGAGGTAGCAGGAGAACTGATCTCTTTATTAATGAGTGTTCTAATATTCCTTTTTCTGCTTATGGTGAACTATCTATACGAACATCTAATGTAATATGGTTAGATTACAACCCTACACATTTGTTTTGGGTAGATAAAGAAGTTATTGGGCAACCTGACACAGATTACATTACTCTAACTTACAAAGATAATGATGCACTATCACCAACAATAGTTAAAGAGATAGAGAAAGCAAGAGATAAAGCAAAGACATCTACCTATTGGGAAAATTGGTGGAATGTATATGGATTAGGTTTACAAGGTACATTATCAGGTGCATGTATTCCTGATTGGAAAGAAATAGATAACATACCACAAGAAGCAAGATTACTAAACTATGGTATGGACTTTGGTTATTCTATAGATCCATCTACACTTATTGCACTTTATAAATGGAATAATGCTTACATATTTGATGAGGTGCTATATAAAACAGGAATGTTAAATAGAGATATAAGCAGGTTTTTAGAAGCAAACAATATACAAGATAATATTATTGCAGATTCAGCAGAACCAAAAAGTATAGCTGAACTTGTAGGATATGGTCATAAAGTATATCCTGTATCTAAAGGTAGGGATTCAGTAGTATATGGTATAAACTTAATAAACCAAAATGAAATATACATAACAGCAAGAAGTAGAAACCTTAAAAGAGAATTACAAGGATATGTATGGGCAAAAGACAAAGATGGTAACACTACAAGTAAACCAACAGGTTCACATCCTGATTGTATAGATGCAGCAAGGTATGCACTAACAGATCAGTTAGAAAACCCAAATAAAGGACAATATTTTGTTTATTAATTTGTTTTTTAATAAAATGTTTATATCTTTACAAAGTAAAACAAAAACAATTATATAAAATGAAACAATATAAAAATGCAATAGACCAAATGATTAGTTTTAAACCATTTCAAGATGCTTCAAAAAAATGGTATGTAGCAAGATATGTAGATGGAGAATTTTATGAAACATATTTAAGAAGTTACAAAACAGAAAAAGCATGTCAAAAACAATGTGATAAACATTTTTGGCATTGGTCACAAGAGACAACACTTGATGCTTATTTAAATGGATAAAAATTTAGGGGTAGAGATACCCCTTTTTTAATTTAAAAACAAATATTATGGACAAACAATTAGAAATATATTTCAGAACAAATAAATTAGATAGCATGACTGCAGAAGAATTACTACAGCTTGAGAATGATTTATTTAATGCTTGGCAACAAACTAAAACAGTATATGAATATAAAAATTTAATGAATAATGAAAAACGAGGATAATTGGAGAAATGATTTTAGTGTTGAATACAACCTAATCAAAAAAGCAACATCAAGAAAGTACATTAAACAAACACTTAAAACAGCAATCTATGCAGTATTGTTTATGTGTTCAAGTTATGTATTTATGTATGCAATGTTATATGCTGCACTTTTTATTATGAAGTATTAATATGGAAAGCTGTATGAGTTGGTGTTTAAAAAATGATATTATTATTTATCCTATTATATGGAAAGAATCAAAACAACAAACACCACCAAGATTAGCGATACAAATAAACTATCAAGGGTTCAAAAGAACAGGAGATATATTGTGGTCGCAAAAAAACAAAAAAGAAAAACAAGAGATGTATAAAAGAATACAAGACCTTTATTGTTATTACTACAATAGAGATAATTAGTTTTCATTTGTTTTTGATTGAGATAGGGGATTTTACATCCCCTTTCTTTTTATACATATATCACAAAAGTTTATTGTATTAGTATGAAAGTAAAAATACAAGTACCTACAAGTTTATCAGAAATAACTTTAGAACAGTATCAAAAGTTTAACAAGATAAATACAGAAGAAAATCAAAACACAAATTTTATATTACATAAAACTGTTGAGATCTTTTGTGGGTTAGATCTAAAAGATATTGCAAAGATAAAAGTGCATAGTGTAAAATCTGTAATTAAAGATATAGATAATGTGTTTTCAGAAAAACCTGATCTTATACCTACATTTAAACTCAAAGGTAAAGAGTATGGTTTTATACCAAAACTTGATGATATTAGTTTAGGTGAATATATTGATTTAGATGATTCACTTACTGATTGGGAAACCATGCACAAAGCAATGAGTGTACTCTATAGACCTGTTACAATGAGAAAAGGAGATAAGTATTTGATTGAAGAATATGATGGAACTGATGATGCAGAACAAATGAAGCAGATGAGGTTAGATGTTGTAATGGGTTCTATAGTTTTTTTTTACAATTTAAACAACGAATTACTGCAAACTATCCTGAACTATTTGAACAGGGAAGTACCCAATCAGATGAACACTTTACAACTTCAAACTTTGGAAAAAAATGGGGTTGGTATCAATCAATCTATGGACTTGCTAAAGGAGATGTTACCAAATTTGATGATATAACAAAAATGAATATGCATAGTTGTTTTGTTTATTTAGCATTTGAAAAAGAAAAAGTAGAATTAGAAAAGCAACAAATAAAAAGATATAGGAAATGACAGGTTTCTATGATTTAACACAAAAGATAAAAGATACATTACAAGCAGAACCATTTGTAAATACAGTTACTTATGGTAGTTTAGATGATGTAGATTTAAACAAACAAACTATATTTCCCTTATCACACATTATTGTAAATAATTGTAATGTAGATTCAGGTGTACTTACATTTAACATTTCAGTATTAGCAATGGATATTGTTGATGAAAGCAAATTAGAAACTACAGATAACTTTGTAGGAAATGACAATGAACAAGATGTACTAAATACACAACTTGCAATACTAAATAGATTAATTGCTTTATTAAAAAGAGGTACACTTTATACTGATAAATACCAAGTTGAGGGTACAGTAGGATGTGAACCTTTTGTAGATAGGTTTGAAAATAAATTAGCAGGATGGGTAGCAACATTTGATGTTATAATACAAAATGACATGACTATATGCTAACCAAAGGAGAAACATATAAAGCACTTAACAAGTTTAAAAACTTTGTTATAAAACAAGCAAGAGCAAACCTTACAAGAGGTAAAAAGAATGTTACATCTGAATTGTATAATAGTTTAGAGGGTAAACTTAAAACAAGTAAAAATTCTTTTGAGTTAGATTTCTTAATGAAAGATTATGGTTACTATCAAGACAGAGGTGTACATGGTACAACATCATCCTATACAGAACTTGGTAGGTATCCAACACTTGCAAGATTTGGTAGTGGTAAAGGTAAAGGTGGTAAAGGTTTATCAAAAAGTATTAAAGAATGGGTAAGAAAAAGAAGATTTCAATTTAGAGATAAGCAAGGAAAATTTATGAGTTATAATTCTACAGCATTTCTTATATCAAGATCAATATGGAACAAAGGATTAAAACCAAGTTTATTTTTTACTAAACCTTTTGAGAAAGCATTTAAAACACTACCTGATGAAATACTAAAAGCATATGGATTAGATGTAGAAGAATTTTTAAAATTTACAATAAAGCAAAATAGATGAGTACAAAGATAAATGTAAGATCACCATTTTACATAAACATAACAGAACCTACTGAACCTACTATAGAACTTACAACAGCATTGATTAATGCACAAGGTTTTGCAGTAGATGAGTATGGAAACATACAACTACCTGTTTTAGATTTTGGTGCAATAAATTCTTATACATCATCTGCAGGAGATTTTAGTAATGGGAAATTTGCAGCAGTTGGTACAGATACAAGTAGAACTGTTGTATTTACAATTTTAGTACCACCTAAATTTAGTAATGGTGGTAGTAATGTAGATGTATCTTTAACAGCAACACAACCTGCAACAGCTTGTACAGGTGGAGTTACAAATAATGGTTCAATACCAAACCAAGCTGTAGATACACAAGGTGGTACAGCTACAGTTAATTTAGCATCATTTTTTACAAGTTCAAACCCTATAACAAGTTTTAGTATTACTAACAATTTTTTAGATTTCTTTACACATAGTTTATCAGGATCTACTTTACAAATAATAGGTAAAAAAAGAGCAGGTGTTAAAACATTTACAGTAGAAGCATCAGATGGTAATTCAGCTAATTGTAAAGCTACACAAACAATACAAGTTACTACAACAGCACAAGAAACTTACACATGTAGTGATGCATTTTTTTCAGGTGGTTCAATAACACAAGCAGGAGTAATTACAAACCCAACAGTAAATGGTACAATAACAGCAATAAAAGATTCAAGTGGTGGTAGTACAATAACAAGTTATCCTGCAAATTCTACAGGTAGTGATAGAACAGTAACTTTATTTTTTGATATTACAATACCTACAGGATATTCTAATACAGGCAGTACAATAGAATGTTCTACAACATTTAATCAACCTACATCTGTACTTCCTACTTTTGATTGTACTGTAGCATCATTAACTAATCAAGCAATAAGTAGTTCAGGTGCAATAAACAAAGGTATTGCAAACGTAGGTACTATTAGTGATTTTACACCAATAGGTTTTCAAACATCTGTTAGTGTTGATACACCAAGAACAGTAACATTTAAAATAACACCACCATCAAGTGGATATTCAAATAGTGGTGGTTCTGATATTTCATGTGATATAACTTTATTGCAACCTGCACTACAACCAACAGCAGGAACAGTAACATATTATACAGGTGGTAGATCATTTACATTTATTACAAAAGCACAATATCAAGCACATGATAGTTCTGTTACAACACTTGAACTAAACCAAAATACTTTAGAGGGTATGTTAGAAACAGAGGGTTTAGGAGATCCAAAACAAAAGATACTTCAAAAAGCTGCTGTACCTTTATTATTACAAAGTGCAACAGAAACAAGTTTAGTAAACACTTATGCTTTCTTATTTAGAGGTGGGGGTAATCCATTACTGTTTAACACAAGAATACCAAACAATGACAATCCAACAGGTGGTAGATATATAAGAATAGATAAAACAAAAGAAGTAGGTAGTTTTATATCACCTGCTTTTCAACTTACATCACATTTTGTGAAATTAGAAACTAATGGTTTAATTACAGAAGTATGGTTTATTGATTATTATGCTTCAACATTTACAAAAATAGCATAATGGCATTAACAACAGCAGAACTACAATTATATATATTTACAGGACTTTCTACAGATTTTACTGATACTGATATACGATACACTATACAAAAATCAAGATTAGGTACAGATACTAATATTGTTTTTGAAGTAGCAGAATTAGTTAGAGATTACATCACACACAATTTTAATAATGATTACCCATCAGATGCAGTATGGGTAAGAAGTGTAACAACATTATTAGATGAAGATAATTTACAATTTACTTTTGGTTCACCTGTTGTAAATACATATTTAGCATTAGATGGTTATGGATATTTTGAAGATGAAATAAATCCTGAACTATCAAGAAATGCACTTATGACTGCCAACACTATTTACTTACCTGAAAATACAGCAGGTAAATTACCAATATTTGCAGAGGGTGTAGGTAAAGTAATAATAGATTCTACAACAACACAAATAACAGATAGTGGTAATTCAAACCAAAAAATACAATACATAACTATACCTGCTAACAGTTCTACAATACAAGTATATGATACTGATGATGCAACACTTAAAAAAACAATAACAGTTAATAATGTTTGTGAACCTAAATTCACACCATTTAAAGTAACATTTGTAAACAAGTATGGTGCATATCAAGATTTGTATTTCTTTAAAAAAACTACAGAATCATTTAATGTTACTGATGAGATGTTTAAAAAAAATACTGTATCTACATCAAGTGTAACATATAACACTTATAATGGACAAAAAGAAAGATACAACACCAATGCTACAAAAAGCATTACATTAAATACAGGATTTATAAATGAAGATAGTAATTCAACTATTGAAGAATTGTTTTTATCTGAAAATGTGTTTTTAAGGCAGGATAGTAAAACTTTATCAGTTATACCTAAAACAAAAACACTAACACTAAAAACAAGTGTAAATGATAAACTTGCAAACTATACAATAGAATTTGAATTTGCTTTCAACAAGATAAACAATGTTAGATAATGTTAACATTACAAGTATTTATTGAAAACCAACAGCTTGAATTATTTAAAGATGAATCAGTTACTTTTACACAAGTATTACAAGATGTGAAAAGTATTGATAAAATATTTACAGATTTTACAAGAACATTTAATGTACCTGCATCCAAAACAAACAATAAAATATTTGAACACTTTTATGATCCACATATTGTAGGATTTGATGCAAGAACAAAAAAAGATGCAGAACTGTTTTTAAACTTTAAAATATTTCAAAAGGGTAAAGTAAAATTAGAGGGTGTAACAAAAAAAGATAATAAACCACATACATATAAAATTACATTCTATGGTAATACTGTAAAAATTACAGATGTTATAGGTGATGATAAATTATCTAATTTAAGATACTTGCAAGAAAATTTTGTGTTTGAATATACAAATGCAAACATTATCAGTTACATGACAAGTGGATTAGATATAACTGCAGGTACAGATACTTTTCCTGATGCGATTATATTTCCACTTATATCACACACAAAAAGATTTGTTTATGATACAACACCAACATCAACAAATGTAAATACAGAAACCTTAAATAATTTAGGGTATATATCAGGGTTGAGTTCATCAGATGCAACTAAATATGGTTTACAACTTAACCAACTAAAACCTGCTTTAAGAATACATGCAATAATTAAAGCAATAGAAATACAATATGGTTATACATTTAGTACAGATTTTTTTAACATAACAAACCAAAACTATTACAATCTATATATATGGTTACATAACAAAACAGGTGATTTATTTGATGATGAAAATGATGTAGCATTTGCAAAAGATTTCAAAGCAGACAATAAAGATTTTGATGGTAATATAAAATTAAGTAATTCTACGTTTGATGTAGATGCAAATGAAACAGGTTTATTTATTGGTGATAGAGATATTGACAGAGAACTTAATGTAAAAGTTACACCACCAAGTGATGATAAATTTGATTTACTTATATACAAAGATGGACAACTATTCCAAAGATATGATGGTGTATCAAGAACAGATGGTGATGGTATAAATTGGAATATTACAGAAAAGAAAAAAGAGGGGTTTTTAAATTTAGGTACAGAGGGTGTATATAGTATTGCTATACAAAGTGGATCTGCAGGAACATATTCAATAGAGGGTGTTGTAAGGGTAAAAAGAAGATTTAAAAGATCAGAAGATATATTTACAGGTACAGCAACAGTAGGTTCAAATCAAAATATAAATTCTACTACACAACTACCTGATATGAAAGTAATGGATTTTCTATCAGGTTTATTTAAGATGTTTAATCTAACAGCAGTTCTTAATGATAGTGATATAATAGAGGTAAAAACTTTAGATCAATTTTATGCAGATAGTACAACCACTTGGGATATAACAAAAGATTTAGATAAAGATTCACAAACTGTAGATGCTGTTTTACCTTTTAATCATATAACACTTGGGTATAGTGGGTTAGAAAACTTTTTTGCAGCATCACATAAAGAATTGTTTCAAAAAGAATGGGGTACATTAGAATACAATATATCAAGGAAATTTGATGGACAAAGTTTTAAAGTAGAACTACCTTTTGAACACCACAAGTATGAAAGGTTAATAGATATAAATGGTAATACAGTAACACCTGTACAATGGGGATGGAGTGCAGATGTTAAACAGCAACCAAATTTAGGTAAACCATTATTGTTTTATGCAATACCAACAGCAATAGATATAGCAATAATTAATTTAGATGGTACATCATCAAGGCATAATGCTAACATGTATTTACCATCTAATTCAGTATCACAAACAGATTCTTTTAATATTAACTTTGCAAGTGAACCAAATGAATATGATCCTAATGGTTTATCATTTGAACAAACATTATTTAAAACATATTATGAAAATTACATAAAAGAGATATTTGAAAAATCAAGAAGATTAACAACTACATCTGCATACCTACCTTTATCTATGCTTATGGAGTTTACACTTGCAGATAAGATAAGGATATTCGATCAGTTATTTAAGATAAATAAAATTACTACAAACTTTGAAACTATGAAATCAGTTTTAGAGTTAATCAATATCAGAGAAACAATTAATACAAGAACAGATTCACAAGCAGGTACAATAACACCAAAAAATGTAGATTTAGTTGTAGAACCTGTAGTGTTAGATAAATTCAAAAATAATGTAGTTTGTATTACTGCAGATTCTACTGCTTACTTTGCAGATAACTTTAAAATTAGAGCAGATAGAGATTGTAATTTTGAGGGTGAAGAAATAAAAAATATTGCAGAGGTAATACCTATACAAATGGAAACAGGTAATAACTTTATTACAGTAGATGTAGTTAAAGGTGTAGAAGTTACAGAAGCACAAATTGTTTTAAGTACATCAGGTTTTACATCTACATCTATTGTTACACTTTCAGCTAATGTATTTAAACTTGGTAAAATAGGTGAGGTTGGAAGATGGAGTGAATATGGATTCTTTTATTGTAGTAATGAATTTGATTTAGCAAGTAGAGATTTTACAACACTTAAAAATACAGCAGGTGTTACACATGTACCAATACAAAGTACAGCTTTAAACCAAAACGTTTTACCAAGTGTTGTATATTATAGATTAGAGGGATTATCTGCAAACACAACAATATATTATGTTGCATACATAAAAACTAATGATGATGCAAATTATGATGTAAATAAAATAGCATATACTAAAACAGGATCAAGAACAACAAATAACGTATGATAAGTAATATATTAGACATGCTTGAAATAGCAAAACATGAAAAGGAGATAGGGCAATATACATTTATTGCTTTAGGTAAAAACAAAATACCTATGAGTATAAAAGAGGGATATAAACAGTATAAGAGATGGCAATTACAAAAACAATAGAACTTGAAGCAAGAGTTGGTAAAGCAGAAAAAGATTTACAAGGTGTTGCAAAGAGTGTAGAAAATATAGATAAAAATTTAGAAGATGTTAAAGATACATCAAGTGGTGTAGCTAAAGGTGTTAAGGGTATAGGTAATGCGCTAAAAGCTGCAGGTATAGGATTGGCTATTGCTGCATTTGCAAAGTTAGCAGAGGTATTTAATCAAAACCAAAAAGTTGCTAATACTTTTAATACTGTATTTGAAACACTATCACTTGCTTTTAATGATTTCTTTAATTTTTTAGATAGAAATGTAGGTACTGTTATAGATTACTTTAAAGGTATTTTTGAAAATCCTGTTGTTGCAATTAAGAACTTTGGTAGAGCAATAGTAGATAATGTTATAGAGAGGGTACGATCTGCATTAGATGCTTTAGGATTTTTAGGTGAAGCTGTTGTAAAAGTATTTCAAGGTGATTTTGCAGGTGCAGCAGAAAGTGCTACAAATGCAGGTAAAGAATTATTTGATGTTGTAACAGGAGTAGATAACACATTTGATAAAGTATCTGAAACATTACCTACAGTTGTAAAAGGCATCACAGATTATGCAAAAAGTACAATACAAGCAGCAAATGATACAGTAGAACTAAACAGAGCAGCAGAGGTAGGTATTGCACAAAATAGAATTATTTTAGAACAAAAAGATAGAGAAGCAGAGAAGTTAAGACAAATACGAGATGATGAAAGTAAAACTATAGAAGAAAGAGTTGCTGCTAATGAAAAACTTGGTGAGGTTTTAAATGAACAAGAAAGATTGATGTTAGCAAATGCAGATGCAGTTATAGCTGCTGCACAAGCACAATTTGATAAAAATAATAATGATGAAAACCAAATTGCACTATTAGAAGCAAGAGCAGAGAGAGAGGGTATATTAGCACAAATAGAGGGGTTCAGATCAGAACAATTAATTAACAGAATATCTTTAGAAAGAGAAGCAGAGGAACAGAAAATAGAATTAACTGAAAAAGCATTAGAATTAGAAGAAAAAAGAAAAGATGCAATATTTGGTGCAATGGATGCTGTTGCACAAGCAGCAGGAGAAGAAAGTAAAATAGCAAAAGCATTATTCCTTTTAAAAACAGGAATGATAATAAAAGAACAAATATTAGCAGCACAAGCAACAATGCAAAGAATTTTATCATCTGCTGCAGAATCAGGAGTTGATGGTGCAAAAGGTTTAATGAAAGCAGCAGCAGCAGCACCACCACCTGCAAATGTACCATTGATTGCAATATTTGCAGCACAAGCAGCAGGTATAGCAATGAGTATTAAGTCAGCAGTAAGTACAGCAAAATCAATGATAGGTTCACAAGGTGGTAGTGCATCAAGTGGTAATATGGGTAATGTTGCAACACCAAGAACATCACAAGCACCTGCATTTAATGTTGTGGGATCTGCACCTGAAAACCAATTAGCACAAACTATAGAGGGACAACAACAAAAACCAATTAAAGCATTTGTAGTAAGTAATGAGGTTTCTAACCAACAAGCATTAGATAGGCAAATAGAAAACACAGCATCAATAGGGTAACAAAAACAAAATAATATTATTGTATAGATATGGATATAGTAGAACTTTTTATAGATGAACAAGATGAGGTTTCAGGAATTGAAGCAGTATCAATAGTAGAAAACCCTGCAATAGAAGAAGATTTTATTGCACTTAAAAATCATGAAGTAAAATTTGCAGAAGTAAACAAAGAGAAAAGGATACTTATGGGTGCTGCACTTATACCCAACAAACCCATATACAGAAAGAATGAAGATAAAGAATATTACATTTATTTTTCAAGAGATACAGTAAGAAAAGCAAGTGAATTATTTTTTATAAGGGGTAACTATAATAGATCTACATTAGAACATGGTATGCCATTAAATGGATTAGTAGCTGTAGAATCATGGTTAGTAGAAGATCCTAAAAAAGATAAAAGTGCAGCGTATGGTATGGATATGCCAAAAGGAACATGGATGTTGTCCATGAAAGTTTTAAATGATGATGTTTGGAATGACTATGTTAAAACAGGAAAGGTTAAAGGATTTTCTATAGAGGGTTACTTTGCTGACAAAGCAGAAAGACCAAATGAACCTAATGAACTTGCTATTTTGCAAAGTATGGATGAACAAGAAGCAGATTATCTTTTATCAGAAGTAAAACAAATATTAAGAGGTGAACAATTAGAATCATTTTCTGATTATCCTGATGCAGTATCTAACAATGCAAAAAAAGGTATTGAACTAAATGAAAAGATAGATAACAAATGTGCAACACAAGTAGGTAAAGTTAGAGCATCACAACTTGCAAAGAAAGAATCTATAACATTAGAAACAATAAAACGTATGTATTCTTTTTTATCAAGAGCAGAAGAATATTACAAACCTGATGATACAAAAGCATGTGGTACAATAAGTTTCTTACTATGGGGTGGTTTAGCAGGTAAAAGATGGAGTGAATCTAAACTTAAAGAATTAGGTGAAATAGAATTAAAAACAGAGGTAATAGATGATGATTTTGCAATTATAGATGATAGATTAGCTTACTCAACACAAGAGAAAGCAGAAGAAATGGCAAAAAATATTGGTTGCAAAGGATTTCATACACATGATTTAGAAGATAAAGATGGTAAATTAAAAACATGGTACATGCCATGTGAAACACATATAAAAACAGAAGAACAATTAAAATGTCCTAAAGGTTTTACAAAAGATAAAAATGGTAAATGTGTAAAAAAAAATATAAATATGCAGAAGTAGGTGAAAGAGGTGGTATAAGAAAATCACCTAAAGCACCAAAGTCAGGTACACCTAACAAAAACCCAAAAGGTAAAGGTACAGCAAAAGGTGATGCATCTACAGGTAGAGGTGCAAAGGTATCTAAAGCAGATGAAAAAACTTTACAAACAAAAAGTGATGATTTTAAT
>TARA_R100000654_G_scaffold9437_1_pt1 | contig 11989 bp, 8 predicted proteins | sample TARA_R100000654 | Tara Oceans TARA_R100000654 (sample SAMEA2622473) | marine metagenome | biome: marine biome (ENVO:00000447); feature: surface water layer (ENVO:00002042); material: "saline water (ENVO:00002010), including plankton (ENVO:xxxxxxxx)" | depth 5 m
TTTTTCCTGGGCGCGATGTTAGCCGCAATTTTCAGTCAAAAACTCATTGTCACAGTAGGTCACGCACGCAGTTTTTCGGCTTTTTCTGCAATTATGGTCATGGCATTTTTGGGGCATGCTTTATGGTTTGATCCCTGGTTTTGGGCCACATTGCGTTTGGTATCAGGTTTTGCCTTTTATGCCATGCTGATTGTGTTAGAAAGCTGGCTCAATGAAAAAAGCTCATCTGAAGACCGCGGCAAAATTCTCGCGATATATACCATCGTATTCTTCCTGGCGTTGGCATTAGGTCAATTACTGTTGATGCTGGAGATGTCAGCCAATACGATTTTCATTCTGGGTTCAATTCTGGTGCTTTGGTCGCTGGTGTTGGTCGCGGTGACGCGTGTTACGCAACCCGTATTAAAACCCTTTGAACGGTATAGCATGCCAAAATTGTTATCGATCGCCCCGTTGGCATTGGTGGGTAGTTTTATTGGCGGAGTATTCATTGGCGCGTTTTACACCATGCTTCCACTATACGTATTAAATCTGTTTGATCAGCCTAAGGTGGTCTCATTATTTATGGCGATTACCATTCTCGGCGGACTAATGGCGCAATTGCCTGTGGGCATGTTATCTGATCGAATAGGGCGCCGGAAAATGCTGGCTTTGTCTGGATTTTTCGGTGCTGGTGTTTTTCTCTTGATGCTGGTTTTACCTTTGATCTGGCGTGAGAGCGTGGCGTTGCTTTATACGGTTGGTTTTTTATTGGGTATCAGTTTGTTCAGCATTTATCCCTTAAGTGTTGCACGTGCCAACGATGTGTTTGATGAAAACACAGACCTGGTCGAAATTAGCCGAACCTTATTGTTTTCGTATGGCTTCGGTTCATTTATTGCGCCGTTATTGTTAGGTTTTGTACTGGGATTTTCAGCAACCGTATTTTTCATCGTGCTGACGTTATTTGCCCTGGCGTTAGGTTATTACTCATTACAGAGCGAGCGCATTCCAGAAGACCATATGAACGTCTATGTTGCCGTTCCAGCGGCATCTGGCAGCGTTCTCGCTGAAATGGATCCACGCATGGACGAACAATGGGTTGAAGATCATCGACCGCATCCAGAGCCACAGCAAACATGACGTAGATTCAGTCCATTAAAAACTGATGCTGAAAACTCCGAGGTCCGGGGGTTGCTCCTTTATCCGATGCTATCAATTGGCTCTGAACCTATTAATCCTAATTAAAACAAAACTTTAATTTAACTGAGATAGTTAATATTTTTTAAATCATGAGTACATTGGAGGAAATTCTTTAGCCCCTGCCTATAAAAGTTAGATGCCAATTCAAGCTCTTATCTGTGCCCTCCGTGTCTCTGTGGTTAATTTTTAAAAGCTCATGAGCAATCAAATCACGGACAAAAAAATAGTCCAGTTTTAGTTAAAAACTGAGCCATATTTGGCTAGTTGTGATTAATAATCCAATCTCAAATATCAACTTCCTCAAACAGTTCTGGCACTTCGGCATCCCAGCCGAATTTTTCGGTGATGTGTTTACGCATGGTGTCGCTTGCAACAACTTCGCCATGGGTGACGTAGACGTTATCGGGCTTGAGGTTGCCTTGCTCTAACCACGCCAGTATTTCACTGTAGTCGCCGTGGGCGGACATGGAGTCCATGTTATGAATTTCAGCTTTTACCGGCCAGTAGGCACCATGGATTTTGACGGATTGAGTTCCATTTACCAACGCATCACCACGAGTACCAGGGGCCTGGTAGCCCGCGAAGACAATGCTGTTACGAGGATTAGGTAATAAGGTTTTAAGGTGATGCAACACCCGACCGCCGGAGGCCATTCCACTCGCGGAGACAATCACACATGGGTAACGCATGGTGTCCAGTTCGATGGATTCATCTACGGTGCGGATGTACTGAGTTTGATCATCAATAAGCGCGCATTGGCTTTGGTCCAGCTTATGTTCTTTGTGGTGTTTGATGAAAGCTTCGGTAGCCTTGATAGCCATCGGGCTGTTCAGGTAAACCGGCATATCAGGGATTTTGCCTTCTCCCATCAGTTTATGTACAACATAAAGCAGCATTTGTGCTCGGCCAACAGCAAAAGCCGGCATCAATGTGATGCCACCTCGACCTGCGGTTTTGGTAATGATTTCTGCAAGTACAGCTTCGGGATCTGATTCACCATGGAGCCGGTCGCCGTAGGTGGATTCGCACACCAGTACATCTGCGTGCTGTAGCGGTTCCGGCGGACGCATGATAATGTCGTTTTGGCGTCCTACATCACCCGTAAATACTACTGTGCGGTCTGTGCCTTTGTGATGAACATGCACACAGGATGAACCCAGAATATGCCCCGCGGGGGTAAAGCTTACTTCAAAGCCTTTAACCGGCTCGAATGTCTCATGGTAATGCAGAGATTCAAAATGTTTTAACGCTTCTCTGGCGTCTTTTTCGGTAAATAGCGGTTCCGGGCTTTCGTGTTTTGAGAACTTCTTACTAGCAGCATATTTGGCATCTTCCTCTTGAAGATAACCGGCATCTGGCAGCAACACATTACACAACTCGTGGGTAGCCTTGGTGCAGTAGATTTTACCTTTGAAGCCGTTTTTCACCAGCGCCGGCAAATAGCCGGAGTGATCGATATGAGCATGGGTAAGCACCACGGCATTGATAGTTGATGGGTCCACCGGAAACGGTGCCCAATTTCGCCGTCGCAAGGTTTTCACCCCTTGATACAAGCCACAATCCACCAGTAATCGGTGGTTATCATCAGAAAGCAAGTAACGGGAACCGGTTACTGTGCTGGTACCACCGAGAAAGCGAAGTTTCATGTGCGTGTTATCCTTGGCTGGCAATGCTGTTAACTAGTGGAAAAGTTTACCGGCATTAGATTTACTAACCGTTGATATGGGTCAATTCTTTGGTTAATGCCTTTTCTCAATTTATACGCTAAACACAGAAATGTTTAACATTTAATCACATTGATAAACCTGCCAGATATTGACCATATTGATGCAGATTAATTGTAAATCTATTGATTTGTAGTAACGTCTAACTGAAAAAAGCATTTACTTGTAGTGAAACAAGAGCGTAGTTATTTAACCGCATCTGTTCTGACTAAAATCCAACAATCAAAACGTTTCAGTCTTCTATTGACGCAAGATAGATGTCCTCTTTAATAACCTTAAGGAATCCACATCATGACACTACAGCAAATAAATCAAGAAAAATCAGCTAGCATTTCGACTATTATCGCCGCTTCTAAAAAGTCTGAAGAAGACAAAGAAGCTGAAAAATCGCCACAGGTTCCCGACCCATCCGAAGGAACCTATCAACCGGCAGATGACCCGGATGATGATAAACAGAAAGAGGCTGAAGAGGCACCACCTATGCCGCAGCCACCTACTCCATAAGCTCCAGAACAGCAGGAATAGATAAAAAATGGCCCGGTTTACGTTAAAAACCGGGCCATTTTTATTCCACTAAATAGAATTAATGATGGTGATGTTCACCGGTACCATCCACAACTTTCACAAACGGTGCCGGATATTGCAGTGAAGGTCCACCATGTCCTGCATGGACAGAGTGATCTATTTGCATGTCGTCTTCAGTCATTTCCTTCGATTGCCCATGCTGATGTTGATGGGCTTTCGGTTCTTCGTGGTTGCCTGAAAGTTCGGCCTCATCTTTTGACTGCCCATGTTGGTGTTGATGTTGATGTTGATGTTGATGGGCTTTGGGTTGCCCATACTCACCGGCATGTTCGGCTTGTTCCATATTCTGCCCATGTTTATGTTGATGTGATTTTGGTTGATCAGATGCCTTCTCATCGAGCTCATCAAGGCCTTCCATCAGTTCCTTCACTGCTATGGGACCTTTGGGCATGGTCTTTTTAACCGGTTTTTCTTCAGCAATCTGATCCCAATGCAATTCGCCTGTTTCGCATTTTTGGGTGACCGGGAAATACAGCACACTGGTAGCACCGACTCCAATACGGCCACGGAAGATAAATTCATCAAAATGAATATCATGCAAAGAATTACCAGACCAGGTGATCTGCCGAACGGCTTCAGTTATCTCGATACCATCGCGAAAGAAAGGTCGTTCAACCGGTTTCTTCACGATTTCTACTTGCCAGCCTGCTTTGGGCATGGGCTGAGCAAATTGCAGACCTTCGGGAATATCTACAGTTATTGCTGTGGTAGCCGAACCATCACAACCTTGCGTGACGGTCAAAACACCTTTGTAATAGCTTCCGCTTTCAGCCTGATTTTGTTCCAGCTTAACTTGAGCATGCGCCAAACCGGGAACCAATATCGCCAGGATAAGTAGTTTTGTTTTCATATTTTTTCCTCAACCGTCACTAATTGGTCATTCGATTAATATGTTACTTAAGCATATCGCGAATATTGGATAAATGCGCTTTACCACGCTCTTTTCGCTCTTCAGGATCAACCTGAGTTTTTTCGGTCATCCAGATCAGATCTTCCGGAGGTAACTCGCGAAGAAAACGACTTTCTTCACAGTCCACCTTTTCACCGTAACGTTTACGGGTATTGGCCAGCGTCATTACCAGACTGCGTTGTGCCCTTGTTATGCCAACGTACGCCAGACGTCGTTCTTCTTCAATGGAATCCTCTTCAATACTGGTTCGATGTGGAAGGATTTCTTCTTCCATACCTACAATGAATACATGCGGGAATTCCAAGCCTTTTGCCGCATGTAATGTCATCAAATGTACTGCATCGGCCTGATTCTCATCAGCCTGCCGGTCCATGATATCCATCAACGTTAAACGTGCAGCAATATCGCCAATCGATTTTTCTTCGGTGTCCTGATCAATCATTCGCTCGATCCAGCTGACCAGCTCATCGACATTTTCCATGCGACGATTGGCTTTATTCGGATCGCCACTGACTTCTTCCAGCCAGCCGCGGTAATTGATCTCTTCGATCATATCCTTGATCGCATCCAGCAGATTGCCACGGGCAGCACGATCGGCAATATCAATCAGCCAGCGGGTAAAGACTTCCAGATTCTGCACTGATTTAGGCGGCAGGCTTTCAGCCAGACCCATTTCAAAACAGGCTCCAAACATGCTGGTGTTACGTTTGCCAGAGTATTCTCCAAGCGCCTGTAAGGTAGATGAACCGATCCCTCGACGTGGCGTATTAATGACACGTAAGAAAGCATTATCATCATCCTGATTGGCCAGCAGACGCAGATAGGCCATGATGTCTTTAACTTCAACCCGCGAGAAAAACGAGGTGCCGCCAGTCAAAAAATATGGCACGTTATGTTCACGTAACACTTTTTCCAGCGAACGGGATTGATGATTGCTGCGATACAGAATCGCATAGTCCTTGAAACTGGCCTGGTGTTTGAGCTTGTGATAAAGCAGCTCGGAAATGACTTTTTCTGATTCATGTTCGTCATCACGACAGCCAATAACTCGAATCGCATCGCCCTCGCCCATCGCACTCCACAGTTTCTTTTCAAAAATATGGGGGTTATGACTTATCAATTTATTGGCGACTCGTAAGATACGGCCCATCGACCGATAATTCTGTTCCAGTTTAATCAGCTTTAATCTTGGAAAGTCAGTTTGCAGTTGCACCAGATTTTCTGGGCGTGCGCCACGCCAGGAATACACCGATTGATCATCGTCCCCTACCACGGTGAGCTTTTCACGAATGCCGACCAATTGCTTGACCAGTTCGTACTGACAGCCGTTGGTATCCTGATATTCATCCACCAGCAGATAGTGAATTTTGGCCTGCCATTTTTGTAACACATCACGATGTTCGCGAAACAGAATGACTGGCTTTAAAATCAGATCATCAAAATCCACAGCGTTATAGGCCTGCAAAGCCTGCACATAACGTGGGTAAACCCTGGCAGCGAATTCTTCCTGAGCACCGTCGGCAATCTGGGCCGCCTGCTCGGGCAAAATTAATTGGTTTTTCCAGTTTGAAATCAGGTTTTGGACTTCCTGTGCATGATCGCTGTCAGCCGCAAAATCACGTCCCATCAGATCGCGAAAAACCGCCAAAGAATCCTGGGCATCAAAAATGGAAAAGCCGGGACGATAGCCTAGCGATTTTCCATCACGCCGCAGGATATTCAAACCAAGCGTATGGAATGTGGATACCATCAAACCTCGCGCTGAGGCTTGTCGGGTAGACATCAAATCAGCAACCCGCTCCTTCATCTCACGAGCAGCTTTATTGGTAAAGGTTACGGCAGCGATGTTGCTGGCTTTCATACCGCATTGCTCGATCAGATAGGCAATCTTACGGGTAATAACCCGCGTCTTGCCACTGCCGGCACCGGCTAATACTAACAACGGTCCATCGATGTAACGCACAGCTTCCCGCTGTTGCGGATTGAGATCTTTCACTAAATATTAATTCGCTGTGTCGAGGCGTCGATAGCCGATGGCTTCTGTTAAATGGACTGTTTGAATGTCGGGTGAACCGGCCAAATCAGCAATGGTGCGGGCCACTTTTAAAATACGATGATAGGCACGGGCCGACAGACCAAAACGGCTGATGGCTTTTTCTACTAATTGAAAATCCTGATCTGACAAGGTGCAAAAAACCTCTAGTTCTTTATGTTGCAGGGACGCATTGGCTTTGTTGGCACGCTCAAGTTGAATCTGCCGTGCCTGAATCACCCGCTGACGAACCACTTCACTGGACTCAGGAGGAACATCATCAGGCTGAGGTCGCAACAGTTTTTTATCCACTGTCGGCACCTCCATCAACATATCAATGCGATCCAATAACGGGCCGGAGATCTTACCACGGTAGCGTCTGACTTGCTCTTCTGTGCAATGACATCTTGCCTGGCCCAAGTAACCGCACGGACAGGGATTCATCGCAGCAACCAATTGAAATTGTGAAGGAAATTCTGCTTGATTGGCAGCACGGGAAATAGTTATTTTTCCTGATTCAATTGGCTCGCGTAAAACTTCTAATACTTTTCGATCAAACTCCGGCAATTCATCAAGAAATAAAACGCCGTGATGTGCCAAAGAAATCTCACCTGGTTTAGGCTGACTACCACCGCCGACTAAAGCTACTGCAGAAGCCGTATGATGCGGTGCCCGAAATGGTCGCTGCATCCAGTTTTCCACCTGGAACCCAGCAGATGATATTGAATGAATCGTTGCTGTTTCAATGGCTTCCTGCTCTGTCATCGGTGGCAATATACCCGGTAAACGACTGGCTAACATGGTTTTTCCAGTACCGGGAGGTCCAGCGAAAAGCAGGCTATGCGAACCAGCAGCCGCAATTTCCAAAGCCCGTCTTGCTGACGCCTGACCTCGTACGTCAGCTAAATCGGCATAATTATTTTGATTATGCTGATGTTGGTTGATATTAACTGGTAAACGCAATTGATCATGCAAATGAGCACAGACTTCCAGCAGCGTTTTGGCAGCAAAACTCTCACCTTGTTTGGTAAGGGCCGACTCTTCGGCATTATCAAAAGGCACCATCAATTGTCGGTTGGCCTCCGACGTGGCTAATGCTGTAGGTAACACACCGCGAACTGCACGTAATTCACCGGTCAAACCGAGTTCACCGATAAACTCCATATTGCTTAATGATTGCACCGGAATTTGATTGGAAGCTGCCAGAATGCCCAACGCAATCGGCAAATCAAACCGACCGCCCTCTTTGGGTAAATCGGCTGGAGCCAGATTAATGGTGATACGTTGCTGAGGAAAAGTGAACTGGGAGTTAATCAATGCTGATCGGACGCGATCCTTACTTTCCTTCACCGCCGTTTCCGCCATACCCACAATCGACAGACTGGGCAAACCATTGGAAAGATGCACCTCAACAGTAACCGCCTGAGCATAAATTCCCGTCAAAGCACGACTGTAAACCGTGGCAATACTCATATTCCTTCCCTGGAAAATTAGTGTGTTTCGATTCTAACGGATATGGCGTATCTGATGAAGGCCAAAAAGGGGTTAATCAAAACTGGTTATCAGTTTTCTATACAACTCAATAACATTGAAACATCACGCTTTGAGAGCGTGATAACTTCGGAATTTAAAATCATGAAAAATAGTAATAAATAAAATAAACGTTATATATCAATATCATCGGGACGAATATCTTGTCATACAATTTTGATTGAGTACTGTCCATTGCAAAGATACCTTTTCGTACTAAATAGTATTTTTTAAATAACAACATAAATCCCGGAAAGATAAAGAACCCAATCGTAATCAATGCATGAAAATCCAAAATATAACTCCTAAAAACTCATCGCTCTTCAATTATGAATAGGTTACAAAAAGGACAGACTCACAGATTTATTTTTATTCTCTTACATACTTACTTTTTCAGCTATACGTGCTCACGCTAACCAACCTCGTCAATAAACTGTTTTGTTTTGGCCAATTAATTTCGTGGTAGCACCTTTTGTATCAATTGATTTTCCTTCTTTTATCTAACAATCGCTGCAATCAACTAAAATAAATCTGCCCCCTTTCCCGCTCTGTTAGCTTTCAGTGCTATCAATATTTCCTTTTAATAATTTGATCCAGTTTTTTTGTGGTACCCAAGAATTTTGCGGTAATAAGCTATCCAAATATTCTTGTGCCTCATTATTTCCTTCTATCGATGATTTTTTGAGAAAATAATATGGAATTTCTAATCGTCTAAAGTCTCCAAAACCTTGATCTAATACTTTTTCATGGGCTTGTTTACCCATATGATAATAAAAGTCAGGCGTATTCTTATTTTTAGAAAAATACTCCTGAACAACTGATTCTGCTTGTGAGCAAAACTCATTTTTTACTTCAGCCTCACAATCCTTATTTCTCAAAGTTAAATCGATGGCGTATAGAATATTGATTCTACTATCTTTATTTTCAATTCGCTGGTATAAACCTTCAAGTTCAGATGTGCAATGAATAAAGCATAATAAAAACTCTCTTCTTTTCCCAATATTAGCTGGGACAGTTTCTTTATAATAATTTCGAGCTTTATTAATATCTTCATCTACCCCAATACCATATTCATAAATCATTCCTTTAAAGACACTATTTTCTGGCCCAGTAGCTAAAATATTTTTATAATCTCCAGCACGGTATGCAGGGGGTTCAACGATGTTTTTATTTCTTTCACATCCTGAGACATTTAAAATAAATGAAAGGAATAATAAAATTAAAATTTTTTTTATTTACTTGTTTCATCTCTCTCGCAAACTCTCATTGCGATCCTTTTCAATATTTATATTGGTAACCTCAAAGTCAGAAATTAATTTTTTAACTTTTAGATCTATCTGTTTCCAGTTTGAAAGTTGTTTTTTTGAGAATGAATATCTGACTAAAATATGGTCAGAATAAAAAAATGTGGTGTTACATGATGGATAAATTACTTTTCCTTCAGGTACACATTGCACCCAATAAAACTCATCACCATGCCTTGCTGTATAAACTTCGTAATGTGCGTGAACATCATATGGAGTAGCATGCTCACCACTTCCCATTTTTCCATCAGCCACATATTGACGCGTCAATCCATTGTCTAATTTTTCTTCCTTAACAATCTTTCCATTGTAGATAACATGGGCTGTGTAAAACTGCTCACTTGTAACCCATACTGGAGGATTTAAACTTGGCAATCCTTTTGCTCTCAATAAAATCCGCACGAATTCTTGAGAACCAGGCATAAAAAGAACTTTTTTTAATTCACTGTACCCCTCCATTTCTGGCAAAACTGCATGAAGGTTCGTCCCTGTTCGTTCCCCTCCTTTCCAATCCCGCTTAGCCCAAATGTGATTTTTAGGTATAGCAAAATGTTTATCCGCAATAGTTAAATTCGCAATATTTGAGTCTGAAGATATATCGGCGCTGGTATCAAGATATTTGTCTGTTTCACGCTTTGCGGTTACACCAAATACAAGAATCAGTAAGTAAAAAAATACGATTACGAGCAATGCTGAAAACCAACGAAACTTTGTTGTCATTTAGATCTCCCTCATAACCTGATTACCATGTTTGGTAGTGGAATCAGGAAGCAATCCAAAGTAGATCTTGAAATCGTTGTTATTTCTAGTTAGTGAGGTACTGTGAAAGATGGCCTGACCAGCCAACTGTTGGAATTGATTTTTGATTGAAGTGTCATGAAGAGATTGAATGTAAATCGAGGCGATACTCATATTCCTTCCCTGGAAAATTAGTGTGCTTTGATTTTAGCGGATATGGCGTAAGGGATGAAGACCAAAGTGGTCGTAATCAAAACTGGTTATCAGTTTTTTCGTATAAATGTTCGTTAGTCTTTTATGAAACGTTAAACTGCCTGACCATCGCCGTGAGTTTTTCACTTAACTTGGCAATTTCCTGGCTGGCTTTGGAGACTTGTTCCGAGCCTTCTGCCGTGCTTTCAGACACGTGTTGAATGGTATGAATATTTCGGTTGATGTCGTTTACCACATGGCTTTGTTCTTCTGCTGCTGTGGAAATTGATAGATTCATTTCGGTGATGGCACGGACTGACTGTGTGATTGCCAGCAACGAACCTGTTGCTTCATTACCTTTGGCAACTAGCTGGGTAATACTCGACTGATTTTGCTCCATGGACTGAACCGCATTATCTGAACCGGCCTGTAATGTTGTAATAAGCGATTCAATTTCCTGTGTAGATTGTTGTGTGCGTTGTGCGAGTGTACGAACTTCATCTGCCACGACTGCAAAACCACGTCCCTGATCCCCTGCCCTGGCAGCTTCTATAGCGGCATTCAATGCCAACAGGTTTGTTTGTTCAGCTATGTTTTTGATGACATCCAGAATAAGACCGATGTTTTCGCTATCCGTCTTCACTTTGGTGATCACGCCGGATGAATCATTGATTTCAGAGGCTAATGCATTAATTGAGGTCATGATTTGTTCAACGACATGTCTGCCTGCCTCAGAGTCAGTTTCCCCTTTGCGAGCAGCATTTGATGCTTTCTCAGCATTTGCCGCCACATCTTCTACCGTTGCTGTCATTTGATTGATAGCAGTAGCAACCTGCGCCGTTTCATTTTTCTGTTTGGCAATATTGGTATTGGTTGTTTCGCTGACTGCCGATGTTTCTTCCGCAGCGGTCGATAACTGTTCTGATGCAGACGTAATCCCCACCACCAGTTCCTGAAGCTTTTCAACGAATGAATTAAAGACGGCGCCCATCGCCCCGACTTCATCTTTGCTGGTGAAGGTCATTCTTCTGGTGAGATCGTTATCCTTGGCCATAGCACTGAGGGTACTCATAACCTCTTTGATGGGCCGGACAATGTTATTAATAATGATTTTTGAAATGAATACACCGATAAATAACGATGCCAAAGCAATGGCTATCAGGCTAAGAATGCTGCCATTCTGTTTCTGTTCAACGTTACTGACCGCACGTTGTGAAATGTTATCAATACTGCCCTTCATCGCAGCCAGAGTGACAAATAATTCAGCTTCAATCGTTTTTAGTTCTCGCTGTTCCTCTTCAGACAGATAACCGCCGCCGGACATGCTGCCACCACGTTTGATGACATTGATGGCCGCCTCAACATATTTCTGATAGTTCTGCTGCTGTTGAACGATTGTTTCAATATTTTCCGACATGCTTGTCACATCCACCAACATTTCAGCTGACAGGTTTGTGCTTTTGGCTTGTTCAAGAATACCGACGGTTTCAGCCAAGGTAAGCTGGCTCTGCGCAGTAATATTTTCTATTTCTGCAAAATGGGTCTTGATGATACTTCTGGGCGCCCCAGAGCGGGCATCAAGCAAAAGTGACTGCAAAGTAGCGGCTTTTTTATACTGAAGTTCACTGATCTTAGCGACGCGTCTTTCAAGTGGAATAACCATCTCATTCATCACCGAAAATTCTGCCGAGATCTCTTGCATTTTTAAAATCGCAAAAGCCGCTATCAATAATTGGGTCAAACCCAGAACAATGACCACGGTGAAAATTTTCTTGCCAATCGGCAGGTTATT
>TARA_R100000654_G_scaffold63920_1_pt1 | contig 11986 bp, 14 predicted proteins | sample TARA_R100000654 | Tara Oceans TARA_R100000654 (sample SAMEA2622473) | marine metagenome | biome: marine biome (ENVO:00000447); feature: surface water layer (ENVO:00002042); material: "saline water (ENVO:00002010), including plankton (ENVO:xxxxxxxx)" | depth 5 m
TGATACAACATCGCCCACATTTAAAGTGATTCCGTCTCCGAGTTTATTTGTGAATATAGCGGGATTATTTAAGTTATCCCCCTTTGTTTCTTCGCTTGATGCTCTTGAACATTCTATTAATTGAGTATCCACATAAGACATGATTATAATATTTATTATATTATAATATATAAAAAAAGATGTTAAAAAAAAAGAACTTTAAAACTTAATTCCCTTCAATCTGAGGATTTCACATTTATCTTCATATTTTTCCTTGAATGTATCAAGTTTATCATTCTTCTTATAATAATAATATAATTGTCTTGCTTTCAGAAAATCTTTATTATTTTCATATTTTTCTTTCTTTTTCTCCTTATTATTTTCATAATGTTTCTTAGCTCTCTCCCGATTTTTCATTTGAAATGATTCATTATTTTTATTGTTATCATGATAATAATTCTTCTCTCGGTTTCGCTTCTTTGCATATTGATTGAGAATATGTTTAATCTGTTCTTCGTTGAATTGTTCCATTCTTTATATATATATCTTAGATTTTATTTTTTAAATATTTACAAATATAAAAAATTATTTTTTCTTTTTCTTCAAATGAATCTTATCCACTTTATAAGATTTTGATTTTGGATTGATTGATGCATAAACTCTCGCCATCGCCCATGCGTCAGCACCACCTTTTCCGAGAGCTTTAATATGAGGGCGGACTGAGCTTGGATTAGAAAAAAAAGCACCTTGACCTTTCTTATATATTACTTTCAAACCTTTTAATTCATATCCCGTTGTCTTACTTATATCTTTTAATGAATGAGATTTTGATAATGGTTTAAATCCATATTTTCTGTTGTAATCTTGTTTATAAGTCATCTTTATATTAATATATATTAATTTAATGAATGAAAAAAAATAGACAAAAAAAAGAATGATATTAGAGTTATATCTTGAAATATTGTCCATTATTTAGAGTAGCACATCAACATTATTATTGCGGACAACTATACGGCGGAGGTGGAAGACAAAGCAGTTCAACATTTTATCTTTTTCGGGCGGGTCGGTTTGATTGTAAGATAATTGAATCTGATTGGTTCTGTTCTGCAAGTTAGAAACTCCATCGCCGAGAGCATACGCCCGACCGATGACGAAATTACGATTGAAATCCGCAAAAGACCTCGGGACAATACGGGAAACATTTAGAGCTTTATCAAGTTCATTTAACTGCTGAGCTGAAACCCCGCGACCAAGAATCGCCTTGCTAACATCCACGGGACGACTTGGTGTGAGTTTATCATCTATATTAAACTGATATTCAGTCAGATTATCAATAATTCCACCATATCCCGATTGAGCCGAGTTCAGAATAACATCATGTATTAGATTCACATTATCACCTTCTTTTTGTTCTTCAACATAAGTTCCAATTGAACCGACTAACTGTGCAGAGGTGTAAAATGTGGAATCAGTCGGAACAATAATCATCGCCTTCGCCCGAGTATTAGATATTGGAAGATTAATAGTTGCTTGTCTGTTTCCCGAGTTTAATGAATGTTTGTAGTTCGTAGCCGATAGACAATCAAACTCCATCGCACCGCCTTCTCTTAATTCACTCATCATCTTTGATTTTTCAGAAGGGTCTAATTCTAAACTCTGAACAACGAGTTCAACATCAGAAACTTCAACTTCAACATTATAAGAAGCACGAGCTCCAAGACCAGCAACACCAACATCACTATCAATAACAGTTGAATAAACAACAAAGTTCGTTCCACTTGTGATATCAATAGAACCCGCGGGATTGCGATAAGGTTGGTCAAGGGTTAGACGGACATAACCCGCATTTGTGTCTATCTGTTCAATTGTCGGATACGCGGGAGCATTACCAGCTGCATTCTCTTCAAAGTTCGCAACGGCGGTTTGGTCAGTAATATCACAGATGCCGAGGCGTTCTCCAACTACAAAAGGACAATTTCCAACCGAAGTAATATTATTATCAGTATCTAAATAAATCTCTTGCGTAAAGGCGTTATTATTAGTCCAATCCGTTCCGTTTTGGTCAATACCATAAAAGACGGGATTCTGAGCAACGCGACGATGACGATTGACGCTGTCCAACTGTTTCACAACACGAGGGGCTTCTTCTAAATCTATCTCCACACGGAGACCCCCTTCAAAAAGAAAGTTCGGGAACGCTTGAAGAGCATCTGCAAATATTCCCGTATGTAAGGGCAGACAACATTTAACCTCTAAGAAATCAGCTGCACCAAACTCTCCACCTTGACCACCGATAAGAGAGGGGTCAATTGTTTTTGGTTTATAATATGGATTATACTTAGTATTTACCAAGTTTGAAATAGAAGTTCCAAGAGTTCCGCGGTTATCGGGACAATCAGTCAGACAACCTTCTTTCAAGGCTCTCATGGCTTTAAGACTGTCGTCCGCATCATAAGAATACTGAACTCCAACCTTACAATTATAATCTTGAATCTCCTCTAACAATTTTCCCGAAGCACCGTTTTCATAAATGCGAATATTTTTGATTAGACTCTGACCCCCGAGCTTCGGGTCTAATTGAAGGCGGGTTGCACCGCCTCCACCAACGGGAAGGATTTTTACTTTAAATTGAAGATAACTATCTCTCCCCGAAAATAATTCAATTGTGGAAGGGATATGTAAATCTATTCTCTGACCGCCCGAATAAGATAATCCATTCGCGGAGGGAATTGAAGTCTGCGTCTGTTTGACTGGTGGCTCTTCTCCATTATTCCAATAAGACATTTAATTTATAATTAATGATATATTTTAATTTCTTAATAAAAAATTAAAAAAAAATAAAATAAATGTAATGTTAAACATGGATGTTCAATCAGTTCTTATATCAAGAAAATATTTATCTGAAAAAAAAGCGAAAGAATGGATTGTAAAAAATGGATATAAATTGAAGAAAATTGATATAACAAAGAATCTTTATAGATTCAGACAAAAACCCCCGAGTCATTTTGACGAAAGAACCTTTCGGATTAAAGTCATTAAAGGCGGTGATGATAGAAAGATTATGTTAGTTGTCGGGAAGATGAAAAAGAAAAACACTTATTAAGGATTATTATTCGGGATAATATTTTCGCCATTATTAAGATTAGGAAGATTCTGATTTGCATTATTATTATTATCATTATTATTATTTTCATTATTTTCATCATCATCATCATCTTTCGGGTCTCTGATACAATTAATTAATCCACAACAGAGATTAATAGTCTTGCATCGGGACTTAAAGATTACTAACAAAACAGAGGCTAAGGCACTCGCCCCGATTGTTATTATATTACTGTAATCATTCGCGTTCCATGTATAACTTGCAGTTTCACTCATATTACTCATTAAATTATTATATTTTAGATAATTAATTTGTTCAAAAATATTTCTATATATTATTAAGAATGAGTAATTTTGATGATAATCCTTCTGTTAGTCATAAACCGATTGATGTTGTTAAGACTCAATTACATTATATTCAAACAGAATTGAATCAGCTAAAAAAGGACATTCATAATATACATGTTATTCAAAGTCAGATTTGTAATATTGTCCGAAGAATTGAAGAAAGAAGAATTGAAGATGATAAAAAGAATAAAGAAGAATTGAAGAAATTGCAGAGTGGATGGTGGTTTTCTTAATAATGGACAGAACTTTAAGATTTAACTCTAATAATATGATTTTTTTTGTCTATTTTTTTATATTCTATAATATAATGAATAGTAAAACGGGACACAATATCAAAAAGAGAAATAAAGCGAATGATGTATTTATTACACCTTTAACTCTCGCGAAAAAACATATTGATATGATTGAATATAAAGACGATGATATATGGTATGACCCTTTTAAGAATAGCGGAAATTATTACAATCAGTTTCCAAATGATAATAAAGTATGGAGTGAAATCTTAGAAGGTGAAGATTTTTTTGATTTTAACATGGAGGTTGATATTATCTGCTCTAATCCTCCTTATAGTATGATAAATGAAGTATTATCAAAATGTATATCACTAAAACCTCGGGTAATATCCTTACTAATTGGACAAGGAAATCTCACAACAAAAAGAATTGAAAATATGAATAAGGCTGGTTATGGATTATATAAGTTAAGAATGTTAAAGGTTCATGATTGGTATGGAATGAGTTATATAGTTCATTTTGAAAAAGATAAAGAAAATTGTGTTGAGATTGATAGAACAATATATTATCGGGAAAATTAAACGATTTTTCTCAATATTTTTTTCTATGGTTAAAATATAAATGATAGAAAATAAAATACTTAAAAAGGAAGCAATAAATTATAGAAAAGAGACTATGGATAAAAAAGCAATTCACCAATCCAACAAAAAATATAAGTCATTAAATATGGATAATGATAAGAATTATATCATGGAACAATTTCCTCTTATCGGTCGGACAAAGTTCCCCTCTACTGCTTATAAGAAACATAAAACGGGGAATCTAATCGGTGAATATGTGAGCAAGGATTTATGGATTACTGATGCATGGAAGAAACAATCTGTTAATTATGGAACTCCGACGGGAAAACACGCGGGGTTTTTTGTTTTAGATATTGATATGTATTGTAAAGAAACAAAGGAATATCTTTCCAAAGAGGAACATCCTTTTTTCAAAGCTTTTCCCGATTTTGAATATGATACTCTAACAATTAAGTCAGCCAATAAAGGTTATCATTTTTATTACAAATATGATGAAAAATGTCCGATGAAATCTCATACAAACGAAGAACTTCGGACAGATACTCGTGGAGATGGTGGATTTATTGTTTCGCCTTTTTCTTTTATTAAGTGTTATGATGGAAAGATGAGACCTTATAAACAAATCAATAATCTTCCGATTAATGAATGTTCAGATGAAATTATGAACTGGATTAAAGAAAATATTGTTAAATGCAAGAATCAGAAAGCAACACCAAAAAAAACAAATACAATTAAGACGGATAATATTGAAAAGGAAGAGACTGAATATGATGGACTTGACTTGACTAAATATGATTTTAATATTCCCGAAGATGAACTCATGAAAATCTGTGAAGGTCTTCCTTCAAAATATTTCAATAATTATTCTGATTGGCTCGTATTCACAACGGGTATGAAGACTCTATGGGAGGCGAAGGCGGGGTCAATTGAGATGAAGAAATATATTGTTGATATTTGGGATGATATAAGTCAAAGTAATTCAGAAGAACATTATGATTATGATAAGAATAATGAGATTTGGGATTCTATTACTGCACACAAGGTTTTAAAGTGTGTCTTCAAGATTTTTGTTGATAGTGAATATAAACCCGCTTATCAATTACTAACATACAACACATTTAAACCCGAATTAAAAAATAAAGTTCAACCCGATATCATTATTGAAAGAAATAAACTCGGATATAATTTCTTTGAAGAACATGGATTTTGTGAGGAAAATCGGGATTGTATCATCGCGAAGTCTGATACTGGAACGGGAAAGACAACATCAACAAAGCATTTCTTAGAAGGGAAAAGGTTTGTTTCTCTTGTTTCCCGTGTTTCTCTCGGTGAGGAACAATACACAATCTTTAATGAGCACGGATTAGATTGTGTCTTTTATGAATATCTTGACGGTGAATATCAAGGAGAAAATATTGTGATTCAAGTTGATTCAATCGGGATGCTTGGTCAAGGGATTCATTATGGAGCTTTTGAAAATTATTATGTTTATATTGATGAGTTTAATTCTCTTGTTGAATATTTATGTCGGTCTCCGACTTTGTCTAAGTATCGCGTCAGAGTTTTTGAGCAGTTATTAGAAATTATGAGCCAATGCAAGGGATTAATTGGAACTGATGCAGATATTTCAGATATTTCTTTGAAACTTCTACAATATACAACAAAAACTCCCGTTTATATTCAAAACACTTACAAACACAACAAAGGGATTAAAGGTTCGGAAATTGTTGATTATAATGATTTCATGAAACAGATTACAAAAGAAGAAAGTTTTCTTTGTTGTTGTGATAGTAAGACACAAGCAGAAATTATTTATAATAAATGTAAAAAAGCGGGAATGAATGATACGATTCTAATTACTTCCATCACAAATAATTATGTCCGTTTTGATGAACATAAAAGAATTATTTATTCTCCGAAGATTATTTACGGGATTGATAGCGTCATGAAGCGTCCCGTTTATTGTTTCTACAAAGAACATACAATCTCGCCTCGGGCTATGGTTCAACAAATCGCCCGTTGCAGAAATATTACTCATCTATATTTTCATTTTAATAAGAAATCCCTTCGGGAATATTCTTTTGATAGTGTTGATGAAGCAGAGGAATATCTTCTATCGGTTGATAAAGAAATTAAACATCTACAATATCAAAAGTCTTGTGATGCAACCTTCCAGCAATTCTTAGAATTATATTCAAGATTTCTATATAATGAAGACGCTCATAATACAAATAAGTTTGCTCATTTTCTCAATCTCGCCCGCGAAAGAGGTTTTATTATTAGTAATAAATATCAACAAGAACAACGGAAAAAATCAACTTATCTTGATGATAAAAAGGAAAATAAAGCGTTATTGATTAAAAACTTTGACCCGACTACAACATCAGCACAAAAATTAAATGAAGTTCTAAAACTTCCGATGACTTGTATCAGAGAATATGCAGAGATTTTCGTTGAGCCATGGAAAGCAGAATATCATTTTAATCTGACTGATTATCTATGTAAGAAAACCGAGGATATTGAGAAAGAGATTCTTGGAGATGAAGATGGAAAAGGTGGATTAAATGATTTTACTGTTGAACAGATTAAAAATCGTGCTTTCAAGATTGATTTATTCAATAAAGTTCGTGAAATGGTTTTTCATGATAATTCATCTAAATATCATAAGAGACAATTAGAAATGAATCCTCCGAATAAGAAAGGTGTTAGAGGAACAGATGATAAGGAATTATCTAAGAAAGATTTAATGAAAATCTATCAGTTGAACGCTATGGCGAATAATATTGACGCGGAAAATATTAAGGAATGTAATGAAGAATCATTCAAAGAGACAACACAATCCATTATTTATCTTCTTGCAAACTCTATTCTTCCCGAAGAATGTATCGGAGTAAAGAGGCGGAATGTTAAAAGACTTGATGAGAATGGAAATGTTATGAGAAGCAAACCCGATGAAAAGAATAAAAAAGGAAAAATCTTATATGATAAGGAAAGTTATTGTTATCTAATTGAAGAAGAAATTACTAAACATAAGCGTCTTGCATGGTTTAGACAAAACAACGGGGAAAAGGATATTCCCGATATTGAAGAATATGATGATAAAGTCCGTGATACTATTAATCAAGGCTTAGACTTAGAGTTGTTTAATAGTGAAGAAAAACTTCCCGATTATTGTCTTATTGATGATGATTAAATAATGGACAACATTTTATAAAATAACTCTAATATTAATCTTTTTTGTGTCTATTTTTTCCTTTTTTTTTATAATCCTTTTTATTACTCTTTTTTCTATTTGTAAAACCTTCAAAAATATCAGAAGGCTTTGGAACTGGTTCTTTAATAAGACCCGAACCGACCTTATGTGTTGGATTTCTATTGAATGATAGATTTGAATATTTTAACGACATTCTTTATATTTAATATAATATTTTTTTTTATAAATTATTATTTTAAAAAAATAAATAAGAGTATATATAAAATGTCTCTTATTATTACTTCAAATGTAAATCTTCAAGACCGAGTTGAAGAAAGTCAAATCCATAAACCGTGGAGTTATCATAATCGTCTTCATGATACTATGAAAATCCCGAAAGATTCTGAAATTGCAGTTCAATCAGTTAAGATAAATAAGAACGGATTACAATCTATTAATAGAGCTAATTCTACTTTTGCGACATATTGGGGAAGACCGATGGCGGGAGGAGGTCTCCCCGTTGGTCGTGGAATATTTGATACTCCATATCATCCATGTATTACTTCCGTTGTTGAGGAAGATGGTGTTCAAGATATCACCACAAATGAAGTCGCCGAAGCTACTACAAACGCATTATTATCTTCTATGTATTGTCCGCACATGATAACGGATGTTGCATCGCCAACTGCTATCCCCGAAGGTGATATCTCGTGTGAGGTTAAAGAGGGAGCAAATAAAGAGTTTTTAGGTTATGATTTTGATATTCAATTTAACACAGCGAAATCAAATAGACTTGTGAGTCAAGTTTCCGTTGATGATGGAAAAGTTCAAGGAACGGGAGTTAAAGATTATGATGGTTCGGGAGGAATAGGAACATCATGGGAATATTTTACGGGAGCTCAGAACAATATTTTTATGTCTATGAATACAAATGAAAGACCAAATGTCGGCGGAGCACAAGTGGTTTTGAAAGATTTTCCCGTAGCTCTTAATTCTACTGATTGGAGCGAAGCGAGTATTAATGTTTATATTCCGTTTGCTAATTCTGCGGATGGTGAATGGGCTGTTGGTTTGGTTAGAGATACAGTTGCTCAGCTTGACCCGATTGATAATCAGTTCCTCGGATTTGCACCCGAAGAATCTGATGTATGGTGGAGCGACCCCGATGTTTCTGATAATGCGGAAGGTTGGGGAAGGACTCATCAATTTTACGATTATGTAATGTGTAAGAGGGGAACTAAATTAAGAATCTATCAAGGAGTAGTTTCTTCCAATAGAAATCCAAGAAATAGAGGAAATAAATATAATTTATGTATGAAAGAAATTAAATATTGGCTGAATACTAATTCTCCCTTAGCTGATGATGAACCTTATGATTTAGTTGATAATGATGAAGATATTGAATATGTGGCTTGGACTGTTGATGGAGAATGTGTTGAGCCTTGGTATGCACAAGCGGGTCAAGCTAACCCGACGAAAATATGGTCAAATGATAATGCACTTACTACAAAAGAATTAACAACTAAACCTCGCGGAACATTAAATAATTGTCTATATCCGAAATTATATGTTCGGAAGCAGTTTGATAATTTGGTTATTTATGGAAGAACTGTTCCCGCTAATTTAAACACATGGGAAGACCAAAATCCGAATGTTGATTGGGTTGTTAGACTTAGAGAAGAAGGGACTTATTTGAACTGGGGAAGAGAGATTGAAAATAGAACTATTATGGATTATAATCCGAAATATGATGCGACAAAATATCCTTATGTCCGAGCTGATGGTCAAAGTGGAATAATTACAAATTATAAACCCGTATTGATTTTCGCCCCGACTTCATCATATATCAGAAACTTTCTTCAAATGTGTAATGCTCAATTTCTTCTTGGATTTGTTGGTCGGTCTTTACAAGATAGTCCGACGATGACTGTGAATGTTGTTGATAGTCTTGCAGAGTTTTCTTCAAGTGAAATCCCTCAATTAACCTCTCAGAAATCTTTATTTGTTAAACTAACTAATTTCACACATTCATCAGCTAACGCGAAGAGAGGACAGAATCATTCAAAAATCCTCGCACATCTTCCGAGGTTTGATGTCGCGGGGAATGAAGTTGGTGGATTATATTTTGAACCACATGAAAGGGTTTATGTGGCTTTGAAAAATCCGAGTGAATTATATCTGAATGAGTTTGATGTTGAAATTGTTTATGATGATGAAAGTTATGCAGAATGTATCGCTGGAAAAACGATTGTATGTTTTCACATCCGACCGAGATTATTGAGTGAAATCAAATAAAGATATTTTTTATATTTTATATTATAAATGAATGTTTTAGAATTATTCTGTGGAACAAAATCAGTCGGAAAATGTTGTGAAATGTTAGGATGGAACGCTGTGTCCGTAGATTTAGAGAAGAAGTTTAATCCGACTCATGTATGCGATGTGATGGATTTTGATTACAAACAATATCCGAAAGATTATTTTGATATTGTTTGGGCTTCTCCTCCTTGCACAGAATACTCGCGACTTCTCTGCACTTTTCTCGGGAGACAAATGAAAGGGGAATTATATACAAAAGAAATCATGGAGAAGAATATGAATGAATCAGATAAATTGGTTTTGAAATCATTAGAAATCATTAAATATTTTAATCCTCATTTATGGTTTTTAGAAAATCCTCAAACGGGTAGATTAAAAGAAAGAGAAATAATGAAAGATATTCCTTTTTATGATGTTTCATATTGTATGTATTCAGATTGGGGTTATGAAAAGAAAACGAGAATATGGACAAATAAAAAAGATTTTAACAATCTTATTTGTGATAAGTCGGGTTCATGTGGAAATATGAAAGATAATAAACATATCGGAAGAATGGGAACATCAAAGTCAGTTATGGATGGGGATAAATTAATCAGAGTTAATACAGCATCATTACGAAAGAAATACAAAGACTTTGAGAATATTAACAAAGAGAAAAATACGGATGCAAGAAACGGATTAATTGAAAGATATAGAGTTCCCGAAGATTTAATCTTTTCATTATTTTTAGATAATTAAATAAATTAAGATAAATTGATTTTTTATTATTTTTTTAAAAAGATTTAAAATATCTATATTATATATAAAATATGGATTTCATTCCGAAGGTTAAAATGGATTTTGTTCCCGATGATATGGATGATGAAACTGGCGAGGAAAATCCTCAGTTTGTTTATGATGAAGAAGATGTTAAAGAGGCGGAAGAGGTTATTGTAGAAGAAGGAGAATCTGAAATAAATCCATCCATGAATGGAATAAATGAAGAAGAGATTTTTGAAGATATTCCAAAGAAGCCAAAAAAGAAAAGGAAACCGATGAGTGAAGAACATAAAGCAAAATTAAAGATAGCAAGAGAGAAAGCGATGGCGGTTAAGAAGGCAAAGGCACTTGAAAGGAAAAAAGTTAAAGATGATGAGAAGAAGATTAAGGAATTACAAAGAAAAGAAACAGAATTAAAGAGGCGGAGTGCAGAGAACAAGGTGAGAGATTTAGAGAAAGAATTAGAAACACCAAAACCAACGCCCGAAGCAAAACCTCTTCAAAGAGCAGAGTCAGTTGCTCCAACTTTTACAAAGAAGGATTTGGAAGAAGCACAATTGACGGCAATCATGAAATATGAAGCTTTAAGGAAAGAAAGAAAGAAACAAAAGAATATTAAAAGGGAGGAAGAGAAAACAAAGGAAGATTTAGCAAACACCTTGCACAGAGCTTTAAATCCAAGAAATAATTTCGGCGGTCGCGGGAGTTATTCGGGATTTTAAATAATGGACAAGATTTAATGAAATAACTCTAATATTATTCTTTTTTTTGTCTATTTTTTATCGGGAATTATAATCCCGCTTTCTTGATATAATATATTATAAGGAAAATCAAACTCTTTACAATATGTTATCCATGGACGAACACAATCATCAAGGCTCGGACAATATGAATATCCACATGATTCACAGCACTCGGGTTCTTTTACAATTGGAACAGATAAAACAGCATAAGTCGTTAATTGATAAGATAAATATGCAAGATATATATTTTTTAAAATAATATTCATTTAATATATTATATATAATAAAACAAATGTATAATTTTAATAATAATATTCATGAAAGAGATTTATTTGATAATTTATTTATAGGTTTTTATAATCTAATAAATAATATATTAATTAGTATAAATGGAAAAGAAAGCACCAAAAGTTTATAAAGTGAAAGACCCCGAGCCATCTGAGGCATTTAAAGACTTACATCCACATCTTCCTTCCCCGCCCTCTTTATTATTGATAATCGGTTCAGTTAAACAAGGGAAAACGAATCTCCTTGTTAATATGACTTGTTCTCCCGAGATGTATAAGGATAAGTTTGATGAAACATATATCATAAGTAATACATTAAACGCCGACCCGAAAGGGAAAATATTGAAGAAATATTTCATGTGTGAAGACCATTATGAAGACGGTATGATTGAATCTATTATTGAAAAACAGAAAAGTTATGATGAATCAACCCGCCCGAATA
>TARA_R100000654_G_scaffold35152_1_pt1 | contig 11972 bp, 11 predicted proteins | sample TARA_R100000654 | Tara Oceans TARA_R100000654 (sample SAMEA2622473) | marine metagenome | biome: marine biome (ENVO:00000447); feature: surface water layer (ENVO:00002042); material: "saline water (ENVO:00002010), including plankton (ENVO:xxxxxxxx)" | depth 5 m
GCACCGCCACGATTTTCACTGTTTTGATCACTTAGATGTACTTCGACACGAGTAACGTGGTCATCGAATCGTTTGAGAGAATGTTGTAGTTCCTCACGAATAGAGTCGGTGAGCGTGTCATCGCCTGGAATGTGGCGATCGGTATTAACCTGAATTTGCATGCAACCTCCATTGAGTGAAATAAAACTTTGCTATCTTAAGACAATGACAATTATTAAACATTCCACTGTCTCAACTGGAATGATCAAATCACTATAAAGGCAACTTCTTTAACGACCTTTAACTCAAAGCAAACCATTGGTTAGGACACTACTGTTAGACTCAAGTATTAATTCTCCCAAAATGGAGTTAAATCTTATTTTTCACTTACAGGAGCACACTATGCAGCATCCTTATAAGTTCAGTGCCGCGATTGGCGTTTTGGCCATCAGCCTCAATGGTTGTGGCGATACCTCCAAAATCCCCCCACAAGCTGATTTCGGACCTGATCCTGTGTTAGCCGCCCCCGAAACTCCGCTTATCCCCACGATGAATATAGCTCCCGCTGAAGGATGGCCGATTGACGGTAAACCGATTGCTGCTGAAGGGCTGATGGTCAATCGTTTTGCCGTGGACTTAGATCATCCCCGTTGGTTATATGTATTACCTAATGGCGATGTGTTAGTGGCGGAAACAAATGCACCGAAAGGTGAAAGCCCGGATCCCGGCATTAAATCCTGGATTAAAGGGATGGTCTTAAAAAAAGCCGGTGCAGCCGTACCAAGTGCAGATCGTATTACGTTACTGCGTGACAGGGATAATGATGGCGTAGCTGAAACACGCCATGTTTTCTTAGATGATTTGCATTCACCATTTGGTATGGAGTTAATTGGCAATGATTTTTATGTTGCTAATGCCAATGAGATAGTTCGTTTTCCTTACCAAGAAGGGCAGACCCAAATAACGGCTGAACCAGAGCATGTGACAGATCTTCCAGGTGGACCGATTAATCATCATTGGACTAAGAATATTATTGCTAGTGAAGATGGCACAATGCTTTATGCCACGGTCGGCTCAAACAGCAATATTGCCGAAAACGGGATGGAAGCAGAAGAAAACCGTGCGGCTATTTTGGAAGTTAACTTAGAAACCGGTGAAAAACGTCTCTTTGCATCCGGTTTACGGAATCCCAATGGGTTGGATTGGCAGCCACAAACCGGTGAGCTTTGGACCACGGTGAATGAACGCGATGAATTTGGTAGTGATCTGGTGCCGGATTACATGACCTCCGTTAAAGAGGGTGGTTTCTATGGCTGGCCTTATAGTTATTATGGACAGAATGTTGATTTCAGAGTTGAACCTCAACGTCCTGAATTAGTGGAACAAGCCATAAAGCCAGATTACGCATTAGGCTCCCATACAGCGTCCTTGGGTCTGGCATTTTATGAAGCAGATTTGCTGGCGGAAAAATATCACAATGGGGCCTTTGTTGGGCAACATGGCTCTTGGAATAGAAAACCGTTAAGTGGCTATAAAGTGATTTTTGTGCCTTTCAGTAATGGTGAACCCGATGGCTTGCCAGAGGAAATCCTGACTGGGTTTGTGGATGGCAGTGGTGATGCAATGGGACGCCCGGTCGGTGTTGTCGTTGATAGTCAAGGTGGTTTGCTGGTGGCTGATGATGTTGGTAACACTATCTGGCGGGTAACGCCCTCAGAGGATTAATTGGTTTGAGCTGGTTTCCCACGAAGGACCGTGGGAACCAGAACTGGATCTCGTTCCCATGCTGCTGCGTGGGAACATAAATGGGGTTATTACACCCAGTTTGATATCATGTTTCGGCTTTAATTATTGATAGTCCAAACATATGCCACATATTCTGCTCGACAAAACGCATCCTCCTATTATTCAGGCAGCCATCAATCTTGGCGATTGGCTACTGAGTCTGGAAAACCTTACTGAGCAGGATAAAACTGCGATTAAAGCTGTGCAGGACGCGTTGCAGAAATTGCCGGAAATCGACGATGATATTCTGGCGATGTATGGATTCAGTTTTGAGCGTGGCGATGCCGATGATGGGTTAGTCCGGGGCTGGGATATTTCTCTGGAATATAATGCAAATGATCCCGAGCAACAGGGCGGATTAGAGATTTTCAGTTCGTATATTCCACTTCCTGATACCACTGACCCAGTGGTGTTGGCCGAAAAGAAACAACGCGAAGTGTATTTCCATTGGCCGGTGGGTGACATCTGCAGTTTTATCAAAGCGGAACAGGCTCAGCAGTGGATTGATGATGTCAGTCAGCCATTACAGTTTATTGAGGCGGGTGATCGACTGCGGATAGAGATTGTGTATCAGAACTTTTATGCAGAGCATGAATATCCGCTGATTTCAACCGCTTGATGTGCTTCGTTATTTAAGCAGGTTTTCCTCGTCCGATGTATTAAGTTCATGAGCCACTTGTCTGGACATTGTAGGGTCAGTTGCAATATCCACAGTCGATGCTTCAGCCGAAACGTTTGGTAAAGCGGATTCTGTATCCGGTAATGCATCAGCGGTTTCTGGCTCCAGCTTCGTTTCATCATTTATCAGCTGAAGTCGATGCACCGGTTGATGAAATGTAATACCGGCTTCATCAAAACCGATTTTTATCAGGCGAATAGCTTCACTGCGGGCTTTGGCAAAATCACTTTCGTGTTGATTAATCCAGGCCAAAAAATGCAGATCGACAATATCTTCCCGTATCTCTGCAATCAGCACTTGTGGGCCCGGCTCAGCCAGCAGTCCCTGCATATTTTGCAGAGTCCCTAAGCCGAGGCGGCGAGCCTTGACCAGATCGATATCGGCAGAGATAGCCAGTGTAAATTCAAAACGACGTAAGGGATTACGAGTGTAATTGATCATCACCGACGTAATCATCGTGCTGTTAGGAATACGTAAATGGTTGCCATCGCCAGTCATCAGCACGGTATCACGGGAAGTCAGTCGAACGACGTTACCGGTGAATTCAGCTATCTGAATAGAATCACCAATTTTGAATGGATTGCGTGCACTGAGCAGTACACCAGCCAGATAGTTTTCGACAATATTGCGAAATGCAAAACCTACGGCGAGGCCAAATACACCTGCCACACCGAGCAGTGCACCCACCAGCGCTGTTGCATCCAGGATCTGCAACGCAATTAGGAAGCCAGTGCCAACAATCAGGATTCGCATAATGCGTCCACCCAGATCGGTGGCGAGCTCGGAAAGCCCTATACGACTCAACCATACACCGCGGTTACCGACCCAGCGACCGAGCAGCCAAAAGAAAATGATAGTGATGATAGCCACCAGAAATATAGGCAGACTGCGAATCAATGAAGAAAGCATTGCTTCGATTTTTTGTGTCGTGGGTTGTACGCGGGTGGAAATATCCATTAGCTCATTGAGCCGGTTTTGCACATAAATAACGCCCTCGACCCGACTGGCAAGCGCCACCAGATCACGTCCGGCACGGGCACTGGAAACGTTACCACTGAGGATAACCACTCCGGAATCAACCGTGACCTCAACGTCTTCATAGCTTTCGATAACGTTCAAAATGTCGGTCAACCGATTTTCGATGGCTTGATCATCCGGTGCATTCGTTACCTGTATTTCTGCACCTGCATCAACTAACTCTTCACTGTAGATCGCGGGCATCCATAGCAGCGTGGTTATCAGTAAAAGAAAGCGGTAATTCATTTGTATCTCCTGCCGGGATTTTTCAGGTAACTCGCCATGACAACAATCGTCTCTGCTTTATCAACACAGGTTATTTACAGCTGCAGTGTTTTCAATGAGGATAGCGGCTTGTTATTTGGATATTACTTGTTTTGTATGTTCTTGCGTTGAGCATACTGACCTTAAATAAGGAAATAAATCAGTTTGAATAGATTCAAGCAATTGGGCTCTCGTTTAGTGCACTCAAAACATATGTTGTGGGGTGTCGCTTTCGCTTCTTTTATGGAGTCACTGATCGTCCCCATCCCACTGGAAACTATTTTGATTCCACTGATGCAGGCCCGCCGGAAGCTGCTCTGGGCTATTAGTGGCATGGCGTTACTGGGCTGTATCCTTGGTGCGGCGCTGGGGTATGTGATTGGCTACTTTGTGTTTGGCCTGATCGGCGAGCAAATGATTGCTCTGCTGTCGACGCCCGAGCAGTTTGAAACTATTCGGCAACAAATTCATTTACACGGTTTCTGGTATGTATTGACTGTCGGAGTTACGCCGATTCCATTTCAGATTGCCATGTTGGCTGCGGGTGTGACGGGCTATTCATTTTTCCTGTATATGCTGGCGACCGCCATTTCTCGTGGTCTGCGTTATTTCGGTCTGGGTCTGTTGGTGTGTCTGTTTGGTAATCAGGCACAAAAAATGTTTGAAGAACACAAAATCGGTGCGTCGGTTTTTATTCTTGTATTGATTGCCCTTATCTGGAGCGTGCTGTTGTTTGGTAGTTAATTTTTTATCACGGGATAGTGAATTTTTCCTTGCGTGATAGGGAAGCGATTCGTACACTTGATTAACTGTTTCAATTAATCAAGTGATTTATGACAACTCGCTCAAATACGCATGGTGGTCGGCGCGTCGGTGCCGGACGTAAAAAAGGCTCTGTGATCAAAGAACCGACGACTGTGATGCGGATTCCTAAGAGTCAAAAGCCTGCGATCACTGATTTTCTGGCAGCTTATCGACGCAGGCAATCTTCTCCATTGCACGACCAGCCAATGGTATTTGAACGTCCACTCGTTGCACCCGCTAAACGTAGCTGGCCATTATTCAGTTCCAAAGTGGCAGCGGGTTTTCCTTCGCCTGCAGATGAACATGTCGAAAAACGGCTGGATCCCAATGAATTTCTGATTGATGACGAAGAAGCGACATTTTTTGTCACCATTCAAGGCTATTCGATGATTGATAGTGGTTTATTGCCGGGCGACAAAGCGGTGGTAGACCGTGCCAAAAATGCCAGTATCGGCGATATTGTGCTGGCGGTAGTCGATGGCGAATTTACCATCAAGTTGCTCGCTAAAACCCAGCAGGGTGGCCCACGATTACTCCCATCCAATCAGTCAGGCGAATATAAGCCGATTGAAATCAAGGATGGTATGCAGTTTGAAATATGGGGTGTGGTGACCGGTTCGTTTCGGCGTTTTAAATAACATGTCACGTAGTATCGCACTGATTGATGTAAACAATTTCTATGTGTCCTGCGAGCGGGTATTCAATCCAAAACTAGCCGGTAAGCCGGTGGTGGTGCTCAGCAATAATGATGGCTGTGCAGTGGCGAGAAGCAATGAGGCCAAACTGCATATTCCGATGGGAGCACCGTGGTTCAAGTTTCAGCAAATAGCGAATGAGCAGCAGATCATCGCGTTATCATCCAACTATGCGTTGTATGCGGATATGAGCAATCGGGTGATGCGTATTCTTAATCAGTTTTCGCCCGATCAGGAAGTCTATTCAATAGATGAATGTTTTCTGGATCTCACCGGCTTCCAGCATCTTGATTTGTTGCAATACGGTCAACAGATCCTTCATCGGGTGGCCAAATGGACAGGACTTCCGGTCAGTGTTGGCATCGGTGCCAGTAAAACCCTGGCGAAACTGGCGAATCACTGTGCTAAAAAACGGGCTGAATTTGATGGGGTCTGTGATTTTAATCAGCTGAGTCCAAGCCAGCTTAACCGTTTGCTGGCGGAGTTGGATGTCGGTGAAGTGTGGGGCGTTGGTCGCAAACTGGCCGTAAAGTTAAAAGCACAGGGTATTCACAGCGTTTTGGATTTAAAACAGGCCAATGCTGAAACACTGCGTCGTCAATACAGTGTAGTGATGGAAAAAACCGTACGTGAACTTAATGGTATCAGTTGTCTGGAGCTGGAATATGCCATCAGTGACAAAAAGCAGATCTTGAGTTCGAGAAGTTTTGGCATTCCAGTGACGGATATGAACAGTCTGGCAGAATCCATCAGTCTGTATACCAGTCGTGCGGCTGTAAAACTGCGTCGACAGTACTCGGTGGCGCGGATGATTCAGGTGTATATCCGTTGCAGTCCTTATCGCAGCGGGGACGCTTTTTATGGCAATAGTCTGATGGTAGCGTTGCCGATGGCCTCTGATGACACGCGTGTATTGGTCAAACATGCGCTGAGTGCATTGAAAAAAATGTATCAACCCGGATTTAACTATGCCAAAGCCGGCATTATGCTCACCGAACTGCAACCGAAAAGTGGGCAGCAGCAGGACTTGTTTGCTCCGAATCAGGAGCCTGAATCCGCAAAGTTGATGACGGTGATGGATGTGATTAATAACACGATGGGCAGAGACACATTGCAACTGGCCAATCAGGGATTTAAACGGCCTTGGAAAATGAAACAGGAGCATAAAAGCCCGAGTTATACGACAAAGTGGATGGATTTACTGTCAGTCAGCTAATTAATAGATTTTTAAAAACTAAAAAAGCGGTAGGTGATGATTGGTAGTCAGGTTGGTAAAAATTAATTACCAGAAACAGCACAGAAAATAGCAAAAGCCCCGTCAGTGATGACGGGGCCTTTTTTTGAATTTATTGGCTGGGTTTAACTTAGAATATTATATAAATCACAGGCTATTGCAGGGCTCAATCAATATTGGCGTATTATATTCTGACTTCTCAAGAAGAGAGTGATCCGGAACAATAATAACGATTCGGCCCACTTTGTTTGGCCGTATACATGGCGGTATCGGCAGATTTCATCAACGACGTGACATTCTGGGCATCTTCCGGAAAAACACTAATACCAATACTGGCAGCGATAGATAACGTCTGACCCTGGACCTTATGGGGCATTGCTATGGATTTGAGTATTTCCTGTGCAACAAGGATAGCGTCATCAGCGTGTTCTATTTCACCGAGCAAGATCAAAAATTCGTCACCACTACGGCGACACACAGTGTCTGAAGTGCGGACACAATCTGTTAGCCGGACCGCGACAGATTGCAGTATTTTATCGCCAAACATATGACCGAACGTATCGTTGACCGCTTTGAAATCATCCATATCAAGAAACAGCAATGCAACACGTTTGGAATGCCTTTGTGCCATGCTGATCGATTGCGATATGCATTCGTTGAACATGGCAAGGTTAGGCAAACCGGTCAGATGGTCATACCAGGCTAACCGGCTGGTTTTTTCCATCACCGTCGATGATTTGGAAATATGGTGAAATATAATCGCGGCACCAATCATTTCATCCTGCTGATTATGTAGCGGGAAAGCCGAGTCTTCAATTTCAATTTCATTACCATCGTGAGTGATTAACACACTCCCCATAGACAGGGTCACACAACGATTTTCATTGATGGCGATGATGGCGGGATTGGTTTTTTCCCGTGTTTCACTGTCAATTACATTAAACACCGCAGATGCGGGTTTACCAATAGCTTCCTGGCGATCCCATACTGTTAATTGTTCGGCTTCAATATTGATGGTCACAACATTGCCATCCAGGTCTGTGGTAATGACCCCATCACCGATATGATCCAATGTAATACTGCAGCGTTGCTTTTCTTCGAGCAAAGTTTTTTCCATCTCCGCTAAAGATGTTTGCATGGCCTGCTTCTTCGAAAGGTCTTCAAACATAAGCAAACTGCTACTAAAGGAATGTTTGCTCGGATCCTCCATTATCATGGCACGAATTCGCACCCAGATAACCTTATCATCAGCACGGATCAAGCGAACATCCTGCTGCAGAAATGTCCGATTCACTATAGATGATATCCAGCTGCCGTCCAGTTCCTGCCGGTCTTCTTCATGGATACTATGTCGCCAGTTATGGCCCAGAATTTCTTCGGCATCACAGTCTATAATTTTCTGGAATGCCCGGTTTGAATAGAGACAACGATTTTCATCATCACATAAGACTATTCCGAGAGGGAAACCATCACATAAATTTTTTAAATCCCCAAAGCCAAAGTTCTCAACACTATCCTGGGGCGGAACCTGGCCCATAAACGGTTTATCAGTAGCTCGTCTGTTCAGTGTTCCCATCATTTAGCTCCTCCTTGATAAAAATCCGGAAAAAATTGTGTTTCATCAACATTAATTGTGGTGTTGCCAAATAAAACAGAAGTTTCACAAAGGATGATTCGGCTAATAATCATGCATGGTCCTTTCAAAGAGTGTTATTTAGTGTGGGGGGAGGTGTAGCTATATAAGAATTTGAGATCAATTGGTTTCGGATAAATCAGAAAAACCAATAAACCTTAGTAAATGAGTGTAGTGTGATTGATACACGAGTTATGTGCGGATCCGTACAAACAACCGACAATTGTTTATGCGTTAATAACGACCAAAGGATTGTTGAGTTGAATCACTAACGATAAAAAGTTGTGGCTACAAAAAGCTCAAAAAAACCGCCTTTCAGTATGATCAATTTGGCGAAATAATGAGCTTAAAGCACGACCCAACTGAAAACCAACTATTAGCCGCGTTACCTGCAGCAGAACGAATGCAATTAGCACCACATCTGCATTTAGTAGAAATGTCACTTGAAGAACCTATCTATACTCCCTTCAAGCAAATCGATTACGCCTATTTCCCGACCTCCGTGATTGTGTCACTGCTACATGTGATGCATAACGGTGCGACCACCGAACTGGGGTTAATAGGAAAAGAAGGCATTGCCGGGGTGCCATTGTTTATGGGGACCGAAGTCTCCTCTAATTGGGCTGTGGTGCAAAGTGCAGGCTATGCATATCGACTTTCCGGACATATCCTAAAGAAAGAATTTGCACGAAACGGACAATTTCAGCATCTGTTGCTTTGTTACGCACAGGCACTCATGGCGCAGATTTCACAAACCGCCGTTTGTAATCGTCATCACACACTCAATCAACAGTTATGCCGTTGGCTGTTATTAAATATCGATCGTTTACCTAATAATCAGCTGAACATGACCCAGGAACTTATCGCTAATATGCTGGGTGTACGTCGGGAAGGCGTGACCGAGGCCGCTGGAGCACTTCAGCGGGAAGGATTGATCCGTTATTCTCGCGGCAGAATTACCGTGCTGGACCGGGAAGGCTTGGAAAAGCGTGTCTGTGAATGCTATCGAACCGTCGTCGATGAAACAGATCGGATAATGGATGCATGTAAATAGAAATAACACTTGGTCAATCAAACGTTTGCAAACTCAACGGCCAGATTGAGTTCTGCTATCGTACAGTTCCACCCGTTTATCGCCTGTGGCTTTTGAGTTATCCCCTCAGAGATACAAATCTTGCATTGCTTACGAAGTTGATAACTCCGTCTGCTGGAATAGCGTTCCAGAGCAGTGTTTGCTGCAGCACAAGAATCAAGACAATGTTAACGTTATCTTAATTCAGTTAAACCAACATAGCGTTTTTATTTCGGGTATTGACCGATGTATGTATTGATTGTGGAAGATGATGCATTAATGGGTGAGGGCATACAGGCCGGTCTCACTGCATTAGGCATTCAGGCCGAGTGGGTAATGAATGCCGGTGGAGCTGAAACGGCCATGGCAACCGCCAGTTTTGATGCTGTTATTCTCGATCTGGGGTTGCCCGACGAAGATGGCATGCATTTGCTTAGTCGTTGGCGAGAACGGGGAAATAATTTACCGGTATTAATTTTAACGGCACGTGATGCCGTGCCGGATCGCGTCAGCGGCTTGCAGGCTGGAGCGGATGATTATATGAGTAAGCCGTTTGACCTCACTGAGCTTGCCGCCCGATTACATTCTTTAAGCCGTCGTGCGGCCGGACGTGCCACCCAGACCATTCAGCATGGTAGCCTGCAATTTGATCCCGCCACCTTACAAGTTTCTTTGAATAATAAACCTCTAAACCTGTCGCGTCGCGAAATCACAGTATTGGAAACCCTGTTGCAACAACCCGGTCGTGTGGTTACCGCTGCACAGTTGCAGGATCGACTTTATGGCTGGGCCGAAGGCATTGAGAGTAATGCTGTAGCCGTACATATCCATAATTTACGTCGCAAACTGGGGGATGACTGGATAGAAACGGTTCGGGGTATGGGGTATCGACTGGGAGCGGTCAATGAGCCCGGCTAAAGCCAAAGACTATTTACGCTGGCAGTTATTATGGCGTATTGGTATTGCGGTGCTGTTGATGTGGCTGCTATTAGCTCCATGGTTGCTGATGAGTGTGCAAAAGGAAATGCAGAATACTCTGGATAACCGTCTTGCTGCTTCCGCCAAAATGCTGATGTCTTTAATGTCGCAATATGATTTGGATCCATTGGTAAATGGCGGTCAACGCAATGCTTTATTTGATCCGGCTGAAGATCTCAATTTACCTGCAACACTTGCATGTAAGGTGTCCAGTGTTGCTGGAGATATTATTGCGGTATCTCATGACGCGCCCGAAAGCGCAATGACCACAACTCAACAGGGCTACCAAAACCGTACGCAGGACGGAGAACACTGGCGGGTGTTTAATCTATCTCAGGGTGGATTAACCATTACGACTGCTGAACGGTTGGAAACCAGAGATACGTTAATGCGTTCGGTGGTGATTGCCGCTGGACTACCGTTTTTCCTTATTCTGGCGGGCACTTTGACCGTCGTCTGGTTTGGTATTTTGCAAGGGTTTAAACCATTGCATAGCTTGACTCAGAATATGGCCAGACGTAATACCGAAGATCTTACCTCGTTAGTCTGGGAACAACGACCGGCCGAAGTGCGCCCGCTGGTGGATGAGATCAATCGTCTGTTGCAACGGATGCAGCAGTCTTTGCTACGGGAACGTCGGTTTACCGGTGATGTGGCGCATGAATTACGTACCCCATTAGCTGGAATTAAAACCCAGTTGCAGGTCGCGAGACTGACGCAAGGGGGCAAGGCCATGCATGCCCTGGTGCAGGCCGAAAAAGCCACTGACCGGTTGCAACGGACATTGGATCAGCTTTTATTACTCGCCAGGGTAGAAGGGGACGGCCAGTTAGCTGAAAGCACCCGTTTGCCGGTGGCTGAAATTAATAATATGGCATTGAGTGATGTGCAACATCTGGCAAGACAGCACCAAGTCACGTTGCGTTGTAATGATGGAGTGGATGAAAAGATCCATGCTTCAGCAATCTTACTTTCGGCCGCATTACGTAATTTGCTGGAAAATGCTATTCGTCATGCGCCAGAGAATAGCGTAGTTACCCTCTCAGTTAATTTAGATGAAGATCAATTATGCTGGACAGTAGAAGATGAGGGGCCCGGTGTCTCGGAAAAATTGCTTTCTGAACTGACCCGAAGATTTGTTCATGGCCATCATAGTGATGGCAGCGGCCTTGGGCTGGCTATAGTAGACGCCATTGTTCGGCGTTTTAAGGGCGAGTTGCAGATTGCTAATGGAACATCCGGGTTACGGGTGACCATCAGAATTCCGTTGCCATCCAGTTCTAATGTTGTTTAAACGTTTCTTTAAAAGGCCTTAGGTTGAGGAGTGATGATGCAGATTGGGGTGCTGAAGGAAATCAAAATTCAGGAACACCGTGTCGGACTGACCCCGGCTGGGGTGCGTGAGCTTTGTAAAGGTGGCCATCAAATTTGGGTACAACGGGCAGCCGGAGCAGCTATTGGATTCAGTGATGAAGATTATCAACAAGCTGGAGCTCAAATCGCAGAAGATGCTAGAGCAGTATTTACCAACGCGGAATTGATCATTAAAGTCAAAGAACCTCAACCAACTGAAATACAGCAGTTAACTGACCGGCATAGCTTATTTACCTATCTGCATCTAGCTCCGGACCGTCAATTGACCGCAGGGTTACAGGATACCGGTGCTACCTGCATTGCTTACGAAACAGTAACCGACGATCAGGGAGGTTTACCGTTGCTGGCTCCCATGAGCGAAGTGGCTGGTCGTATGTCGATACAGGCAGGGGCTCAAGCTTTATTAATTCATGAGGGTGGCCTGGGTATTTTACCGGCAGGTGTGCCGGGAGTTGCAC
>TARA_R100000654_G_scaffold30173_1_pt1 | contig 11962 bp, 21 predicted proteins | sample TARA_R100000654 | Tara Oceans TARA_R100000654 (sample SAMEA2622473) | marine metagenome | biome: marine biome (ENVO:00000447); feature: surface water layer (ENVO:00002042); material: "saline water (ENVO:00002010), including plankton (ENVO:xxxxxxxx)" | depth 5 m
AACATTTGCCATATTAACCTCTCCTTATGGTGTATATGTACCACCGTCTATTATTTCATCTTGTAAAAGAACATCTGCGTCTTTTACACTTATTGTTGTTTGTCCACCAGATTCAGAAGTTTGTATTCCTGTTCCTGCTACTATATCTGAACTAAAGTTATCTGCTTGTGTTATCGTAACATCAGCAGTTCCATTATCTACTTTTAACTTATTGTCATCATAAAAAACAATTTTCTTATATACATCTTTAATTTTATTTGGTCCTGTTAAACTTCCACCCATTATGTTGTCACTCCTATATCATCATAAGTTGGTTCATTTACACTTGCTACATCACTATAAGTAGGATTCGATACTGCACTTACATTGTTAAAAGTGTACACACTTCTTGTAACATCAGTATAAATACTACTGCTTGGATCACTTATATTACTAAGTGTCACGTCAGCTGGTAGTGATAAGTCTATATAATTACCATCTGTGTTATCATTAAAATGTTGTTCAAGATCATCAAATGATACATTAATATCACTAAATGATGCTAAACCAAAGTTTCCTTTCTTCCAAGAATTAGCCATTATTTTCCTACTTTTCTCATAGCTTGTTTATGTGATGCTGTAAATGTAGCACCTTTCATCATAGCTTTAACCATAACGTCTATATGATTTTTTGTATGATGCTTTGCATGTCTTTTCATGGTAGTCTGTTGTCTTTTTGTTAGACCAGATATATCTATATTTTTTATTTTCATCCTTGACCTCTGTATCTCTTTTTATAATTAGGACTCATCTTATTGCTATACTTTGTATTATGACTTCTCCCTTGTCTTGTTTTCTTTTTGCCATTTGTATGTCTGGCCACCTGTGGTCTTAATCCTCTCATGCGAATGTTTTTACATTAGTAGGTTTACCACCAACACCTTGTTTTTTAGCACGCTTTCTTTTTACTGCTGAAGCTCTTTGTGCCTTTGTCATTCTAGCAGCTTTAGCTGCAGGTACACACTTAGGATATTTTCTTTTACTTTTGCTAGCAGATGGACGACCACATTTTTTAAAACCTCCCCCTTTCTTAGGGGCACCTATATCTACCCATTCTTGAGCAAACCATTTTGTTAGTCCTCCACCTTTAGCCATTACTTACCTTTTCTATATCTTCCGCCACGTTTTTTATATTCACGAACTAACCAAGCATTAGCATAAGCAGAAGGATAAACCTTAAACTTTCTTTTTGCTGCTGATTTTACTCTTGAATACAACGCTTTATTTGTTGGTATATTCTTAGCCATATTATTTCTTAGCCTTTCTTTTTTTAGCTGCTAATATTTTTTTCTGTAAAGCAGGTGGTAATGTTTTTTGTTTAGCTGTTAAACCACCAGGTGCACCAGAAGCTTTAGTTTTTCTTTTTTTCTTTTTCATAGTTTTCTTTTTCTTTGCTGGTCTTCCTTTTTTACTACCGTATGTTCCTGTTCCGTATGGCATCTTATCCTCCTAGCACTTCCATCTTCTACGTGCTTGTCTTAGTCTTGAATTTGGATTTCTTGCTGCCTTTGGAAACTTTTTCATTTGTCCTAAAGATCTAGCACAAAATGATTTACGTCTCTTTGCAGCCTTACTTCCCTTTTTTACTTTACCCGTAACTGCTGTCTTTAACTTACTACCAGGGTTTAATCTTCTATAAGCTTTTACCCCAGCTTTAGTCATACCAGCACCTTTTTTAGTTGCTCTAAAATTTTTTTTATTTCTTGCTGGCATCTTTGAACGTTTACGTGGCATTACTTCTCCTAATAATTACTTTGTTTTACACTTCTCATGCCAGATACTCTACCTCTATTAGCAAATGTTTTACCTTCTTTAATACCTTTTTCAAACTTTTGATTAAAGTATGGTGCCATTTGTATCATATCTGGTTTAGTTTCATACCCAAGTGATATAGCTTTATCCACTAAATATTGATGAAACTGACCTGGTAATTCACTCTGATCACCCATACCACCAGTATCATCTTCTAGTGTTTTAAAATGGTCTGCTTTTTTATGATAAAATAATGTTATTTGAAAAGCTGCATCAACAGATGTAAATCTATTTTTCTCACTTCTTAATGGATCATATAATGCAATACCTATTGAATCACGTTCAAACCAATAAACATACTGTTTTGTTGTTCTTGTATATACTCTACTATAATTTGGCATTATGTTATATCCCTATATTCTGGTCTACCTATCAATCTTTTAATTTCTTTTACATTGCCATCAGCATCTTGTAAATCTACTGATTTAACTTCTAATATTGAATCTTTCAATCCATAAAATCTTTGATCAGCAACTGTATTAAACTGGGTAGCTTCATCTAATATTAATGTTCTTTGACAGAACTCATCTGAAGCTTGATTTAATAAATGTATAATTTCATTAGTACCAAGTTCTGGATGATGTTTTTTTATTTGATCAACCATCTGCTGAAGTTTCATCTTGTACTCCTTGTGGTATTTGTGGTAAATATTGTTGTATAAATGTAATTAAATCTTGTGTTACTTTTACATACTGACTTTCATACCATTGATATTGTTGAGTATCAGCTTGTAAATCTACTTGATAATTTTGTAAATATGTTGATATTTGTTGCATCATAACTGTTGCTAGCTCTGCATCTTCATCTGCTATAAAGTCCATAGATATATCAAAATACTTATCATAATCTCTTTTATCTGCATCAGTACCAATAGCTCCTGCTGCCATATCTGCTGTTAATTCTGTACCAGATGCAACATTAGGTTTACGTATTTGGTTCATAATATATCTTAATAATTCTCTAGAAGTATATAATATTACACCTCTTTCTAATTCATCTGGAAAATTACTAATAGATGTATCACCTAAAGCAACAGACGTATCTGGAGTTATATGTTTTACTAAAGCACTTTGCCCGCTTGCAGGCGTAGGTATTACATTTAATGTATCATTTTCTATATAATATTTAGGGTCTAACTTACTTGTATAGTAAATACTATTAACATCTGTATAATCTCCAACATCTTCTGGTCGTATTTCAATAGCTTTTCTATTACGTGAGCCATCATTTCTAGTAACACTTACAATCTCTAATACTGATGCAGTGCTCATAGTTGTAGGAGAATTGTTTAATGTTGTAGAACTTGTCATTCTATTAGCTATATCTGGTATAGACATTAAACTTTTTGTTACAAATTTTACACCCTCTACTAAATATAATGTAGCTTGTGCTGTGTAATCAGGAATATCTATATCGCCAACTATGGCTTCTATCTCTGTTTTAAAACTCATTATTTAACCCCTAACTTTTTCATAACATTTGATAATTTTCTACCATCCAGCATTATATCTTCTCCTGCTGCCATTTTTTTAGCTCTTCTCATTTTTCTTGCTTTTAATCCTGCCTGTACCTTTTTGTGTTGTGCAAGTTTTTGTACAGCTTTAGCACCCTTATAAACCTTTCCTCCTGGTAAGGTTAGTGTGGCTACAGTTAATCCAGCTTTACCTAATTTATACGTTATATCTAAAGCTTTTTTAAAATTTCTTCTTGTTCTATTACCAATCATATTTCTCCTAATGTGGGGGAGTATATTTCAACTCCCCCATATGTATTAACTAAACTGTAACACTGTGTGTGTTTCAGGAAGTTGAATTTCAAGACCTGCTTCTGTAAGAATCATGTCTTTTCTTCCATCAACGTCACGACTTTGAACATTAGTAATAATTTGAGTATCTCTTGATACACCATTACCAACTAATGGTCTGTAAGCTACATTGTTTAGATCAATCATAATTGCTGTATTTTCATACGGCCCTCTAAATAGAGGTTCCATTACAAGGTTTAAATTACCATATAATGTTGATATTCTAGTTACTAAGTGACCAAATTCACCTTGTACATTTTGAATATCCATACCACTACCAACCTGTGAGTTCAACGCCATAGTATTACCTAGGAATGAAGAACCACCAAGTTTGTTGAAGTATGACATAACTTTTCTAGATGCTAGAACAAGTTTCTCTCCACTGTTTCCAGATTCTGGTGAGAATACATCTTCCATTGCATCAATAAAAGTATCGTATGAAGCTGCACTATAACTAAATGTTTTGACTTTACCAAAACGTTCAGTGTAAGGTACAATACCATGTGTTCTACGAACTGGACCAGTTGCTGTTGAGTCATCTGTTCCAATACCGAATAACATAGCGTGCTCAAGATCCATCTTATGTTCCATAAGTTTTTCTTGATATACTCTCATGTATTCGTTATTAACTCCACGATATCTTGTTGCTAGAGCTGTACCAGAGAATAGAGGTACTGAGGTCTTAAAGATCTGACAGTATCCTTCTCTGTTGTAGAACTCATCGTGCCAAGATTCTGGGTCTTCAGAACCTTCAGCAAAAGCTGAACCAATTACTTGACCGTCTCCATCTGCTCTAAAAATAAGTTTAGAAGCTGAAGCTGGTGTAATAGTTCCAGCGTTAGTTGCTGTAGCTCCATTAGAACCACTTGGTTTGTATGCTACATAAATAAACTCTAAAGTTAATCTTGCAGCTGCTGCATCTGAAGCTAAGTCAGGTGCTGCTGTGATTTTATAATATGCTATTGCAGCAGTTTCACTGCCAACTCCAGCATCATTACCGTTAGCATCGTATTCACATTCGATTGCTACGATTTGATTTTCCAACAAGAAGTTCGGCTGAACTGCTGTTGAAACCTCTCTACCAAATTTGTCATATAAAACATCTACGTCAAATCCAGCACCTGCAGCAAAATTCCAGTTAGCATCAGAACCTGAATGTGCTGATGATGTCTTTGCTACTTGTACTTGGAAGTTACGTCTTTGATATTGATGTCTTTGCTCTAAGAATTTAAATACAGGGTCGTCTGTAGGCACCTTAGATACGTTTGCCAAATATGTGAAGAAAGGCGATTGTTGAGGAGCTAACTCAGCTACTCTCTCACCAAAGTTGAAGATTCGTCTATCAACATTGATGGAAGTACCCTGAATTGCTTCTCCTGGTGTCATGCTATATACATTTGCCATCTTAATCTCTCCTTAAATTAATTACCAAATGGATTCTTTTTCTTGTAATTACCAATCATTGAATCCATCATTTGATCTTCCACACTTTTTGATGACTGCACATTAGCACCTGGTTGCACACCTATTGGCGTAGGTATTGCTAGTTTCTGCTGTCTTTGTTGCATAAGAGCTTGTTTCTGTTGAGCTTCAGGAGTTATTTGCTGTATTTCAGGCACTTTTCCCTGTTCAACATTACTCATCTTATGTAATCTAACAAGATTATCTAAAGACAAAGAATCTGGTTTACTCATCTTATCAATGAAATCATTAGCTTGTTGAGGTGTATAATTATACTTAGACTGTAAATCTGAAATTACTTTCTGATTACGTTGAAACTGAGCTTGTTCAGCTTGTTGTCTTTGTATATCCATAGTACGTCTTTCGTCTACTTTATCCATATAATTAGCTAAGTTGTCCATATACTGTTCCTGTTTAGATAGGTATTTACCTGAATCGCTATCAGGATCAGCCAGTGCTTCAGAGTGATCATATCCAGCAGGCTTACGAGGTTTAACAGGTCTTTCTAATGAAGGTGTCTCCTCTTTAGGCTGTTCTGCAGGTGTAGATGTTTGAGCTTTCATTAGCTCTGTAACTTGTGATTTCAATAAATCTACTTCAGCTGCACGTTTATCTGCTTGACTTTGCCAATATTGATATTGACTATCGTCACTCTTTGGATCATTTGTTTCTTGAACTTCAGAAGGTTGACTTTCTTCGACTATCTCTGGTTTCTCAGCATTAGCAACAAATTGCTCTGTCTGAGGTTGTCCAAAAACTTCTGCAAAAATATCTTCTTGAGAGGTAGGTTCAGTTGCAGTCTGACTTTCTACCTGTTGCTCATCCACATTGTCCATCTTTTTTTCTTCGTTTTGCATATTTATCTCCTTTTCTAACTCTCTGTCTCCTGTTCACTCAACAACGGAGTTATGTCAAACATATTCTCTTCTTCAAGTTGTTGCTCTACTTCAGGTGTAACAGAGTTCATCAGATTTGATTTTGCATCATTAAGCCTAGCTTTATATAAGCTAGCCGCCATATCAGCCCTATTAGATATCTTATCTAAATCTGAGCTAAATTTTTCGACTTCTAAACGTTTCTTAGCATGTACTTCTTCACGTGTAGCAGTCTGTAAGTCTCCTTTGACTTTCTTTAATTCTTCTTGCAACCCTTGTAATTCTGCCATCATTTGTTGCATTTGTCCAGAACGTTGCATAACTCCCTCTATATCTACAAGTTCTGTTTTCTTTAATACTTCGGTTTGATCTATAAGTCCCATTTGATACATTTGCATATATGTATTTAGTAGTGCCATTCTATTTGATGGTAAAGTAGAACCAGATACAACAACTAAATCATATCTACCTACACCTATATCATGGTATTTGATTACACTTCCATCTCCCATTTCTTTATAAAAATTAATTTGTTCTTCTTTTTCTAAACCATTTGGTTGTACTAATCTAATAACTTTTTCTTCTGTATATAACTGCTGTATTAACGGTATTGCCACTCTACCAACTTGATTTAAAAAGTTTTCTATATCATCTCTTCTAGATTTAATTCTACGCTGGCCAAACTCGTCTACAACTAATGTACCTCTATAAGTAGATGGTGCACTTCTACCACTACCCTGCATCATCTCAAAAATACCAAAACCATACTCTAAATCATATTTAGCATCGGCTTCATTTTTATACAGTTCGTTCGGTAGTGGGACTGGGCCAGCAACAATCGGTGCACCCAATTCAGCATCAAATTCAATTACACTTGTACCTGCTTTACTCCATTCTTGTTCTATTTGATTTAAATCAGCAGAACCTCTAGGTATTAAAAGTTTTACATTAGTACTTGTACTTGCATGTGCTATAATTAATGAACGTATTTTGTTTATATATTCTTGTAAAGGTCTATATAATCTTACATCAGATTCTGGATATGGATTTCTGTGATGAACATTCATCAATGGTATAATAGGATAATCTTCTGTTGGCAACATTCTTTTATATAATAAATGATCTCCAACTGTTACAACCATTTCTATACAAGGTTTTGTTATTTCATTAGAAGTTATTTCTCCCAATCCTATCAATTCCTCTGGTGATACAGGTATTAATGTAATAGTACTACCAGGTATAGCTTCTGGTGTTTCAATTCCATTAACTCTTACAGGTTCTGCTTGAACCATATTACCCATTTCATCTACTTGAGGTTCTGGCAATTCATAATGAAATGTACCTCCAGTGTCCATTAACACTCTAGTTAAATCAGAAACAGCCTCATCTTCAAAGACTACTACCTCTTCACCAGTAATTTTTCTTATCTTTATATATACTTTACTAATATATTCTACAAATTCTGAATCATCCATTAAAAATTCTCTTTGAGAAAATGGTTCAAAAATATTATAATATGGCATCATAATTCTAGAATAACGTTCTGTATACTTTCTTTTTGTGTGCATTTGAGTATCATCGTCACCAAAAAACATTTGTCCTTCAGTTGCAGCTAAATTTGTTACAGGATAATCATCTTCATTATCTGGTTCTGGATTTGCTTGTTCTATAATATCCATATAATCTGGATATACTAACTCTGCATATTCATCTGTCATATACTTACATACTAAAATATGTGCAGCATCTCTCGCATAAATATCTTTTGAGTTAGGATCTATAAAAACATCTAAAGGATTTATAGATTTAATACATACTTCGCCTTTACCTAAATCTGCTTGAGGGTCTTGAAATACTTGCATAACTCCCATACCGCCAACATAGTAATCATCTATAATCTTTTTTAACTCTTCATCTCCAGATGATGATTGCCATATATATTGAAATAAATCAGAAAATACTCTAGCTGTCTTTCTATCAGAATCTTCACGTGCAGTTGCTCTAAACTGAGGTGAATTATATGTAAGCAAAGATTTTGCTGTTTCTACGATAGGATGAATACGATTGACTACGATTGGAGCCTGTCCACGTGATTCTAATACTTCTTGTTCTTCGTTAGTCCATTGAGCACCAGCTCTAAATTCTATAGACTCTTGAAACTTTTGAGCCCAAAGTTCTCTTGAACTCTTATATTCTGTAAATAATTCTCTTGTTAACTCTACTTCCTCAGGAATGGTATATGCACTAATTCTACCTTCATCAAAACCAAAAACAGTTTTATTGTCTGCTTTGTTTTGTTTTCTTGTTGCTGCTTTCTTTTTTTGAATCGTCCTTGGCACGCTTTACCTCTATATATCCCTTCGGTATCTCAATGTTTAATTTTGAAAGAATGTCTTCCATATTTAACGTATATTTATCTTTATCGTAGTCCATAAAGTTTTATCCGTAATTTATTATTAAATTAAAGGTTTGTCAAGCACTTTCTATATTAATTTCCAATTTTTTCTTTGAGGCATAAAATAATTGTCTTCCTCGTAAACAAACTCTGCTTCATGAACAGGTTTATAACAATTTTTATTAGCATAGTAAAAACCGTCTAACAAGTCATCATGTTTACCTCTAGGATACAAAGTAAGTTCATCTACTAGTGCTTGCATATTTTTTTGTATAAATACTTTATTATTAGCAAATATAGGCTGCAAACTCTCCAATCTATAAGATTTTCTAGTTCTAGGATTTTCTTTTATTTCTAATCCTGGTATAAATAAACCCTCTTCTTCTGCACGTTCTTTAATATATTGACGTAACATTTCCTGATATCCTACAGATTCTATTCTAGTTTTAGAACTTTTATAGTTTTTGAAGTTTTGTATAATAGCATCTGCTAAATCTAAAGGTGTTGCTCTCTTTCTATAATATGGTAATATCCAGCGATTATTATCGGAATCAATAGCAATATTAAATATAACACTATAGTCTGCTCCTTTTTTAGTACTAGATGCGGGATCGACTCCAGTAAACACGTTTACAGGTCTAATCTCTTCCACTTCCTCACCATTTATGTTCGTCAGTACGAGATTCGACAATCCCTGTTGATCTCTTTCGATGAATCCATCATAGTAGTTAATATCTTCGGCACGAAATAAATTGTCTTCATCTCCTACAATTTGACACAAATATTCTCTATAAAATACCGACAATCTGTTAATACTATCTAATTCTTCTTTCTTTTCTACTAATTTTTTAATAGGCCATACTTCTGGCCACAAGGCTGTACCAGATTCTAAGTCAGGGCTAAACATTAAATTGCTCCAACCTTTCATGTCTTTCAGCGTTTCAACCATGCATCTTTCATGTTGAGGAGTACCAATAACACATATCCTCCCACGGAGTGGGTCCAGGGATGGAACACCAGATTGTAGAAGCCAACGTAAATTATACTCCATTGCCTCTGAAGTTTTTGTATTAACCTCGTCTTCTGGATCATCCAGTATAAGTAAAGTTGGTCTTTGATTCCCATGTTTGATTCCCCTAATTTGCTGTCCTGTACCTTTGCATATAATAATACTTCCATCTTTTAATTCTATCTCTGTATTAGTCCACTTCCTGGCTGAGTTCTGTCCCCAATATCCAAAAAAGTATCTAAACTCTTGAGAATAATCTAATACGTCTTTAATAGTACCTAATAACTTTGTAGCATGTGATTGCGTTCTAGATACTAAAACAATTACTTTTACTCCTTTATCCATCATCAAATGCCATAAAGGATATACACCAGCTACTATAGAAGACTTAGCATGCCCACGTGGTGCTATAATATTAATTTGTTTTTTTTCGCTTTTAAGTTCTTTCACTATATCATAATGAAACCCTGGCGAGTTTTCACTAAACATATTAGGCATAACCATCCTACCGAACAGAAGCATGTCCTGTTCCATTTCTAACAGTATCTTATCTTTTTTCATTAGTCTTTTATAATCAAGGTAAGTTTAAAGTCTTCTGCTACCTGTGTAAGCACAGCAAGAAACTCTATCATATTTATTTTATTACCTTCTAATTTAATTGTTTTCTTCATCTGACATTCTCGTTTGTGTTGCTTTTAACTTTTTAGTTTGTTTATCATATGTATCTGCTATCTGATGAGACATATCCATTTCTATAGACTCTGTTATTTGTTTATTCTTAGGCTTCATATCTAAAAACTCAGACAATTCTTTTGCAGCACGTATCATATTAGCTGGATCTTCTTTTACTTTAGCTACATCTACTGCATCTTTTATAACATCAAGTACATATCCCTCGTCAATCTCTCTATCTATTAATATTTCTTTTAGTTTATCGGCCATAATTCTCTTAACCTCTTTAGTTTTTAACAATTTCTTTACAGCCATCTGCGGATTTTTCTGATCTGGCCTGTAAATTGTACCAATTTTATGTAAATCAGGCTTTTTACCTGATATTTTGTAGGCTAGAAACGCATCTATTGCTAATTCTGCTCTATCTCTTACTGCTTCTAGCTCTGAATACGTCTTAGTAGACACATTACTGTAGTTTTTACTATGGTAATGGGGTTCAAACTCTAATTTACCAGTCTTCGATACCCATTGCCTACCATATGGAAACACCATTTCAATGCTTGTACCATAAATGTTACGCTGTAAACACTCAGCCACATAACCATCGTCACTAATTCCCCAATCGCCTGGAGTACACTTGTTCCAATGTTTATATTTCTTGCCAGTTTCCTTAAATTCTTCCAGAGGATAGATGTAATAGTCTTCCTCTTCAAAGTTATTTGCCTTCAGTCTTCTCTTTATCTTTATCATCTAAAGGATATTTTTTTTCTAAAAATTTTATAAAGTCTTCTTTATCGCCTTTCATGTCCATATATTCATCTAGGGCCTTATCGCCGTTGTAAACTTGCAATCTTAACTGCTCTAGCTGAACCATTAAGGCTCCAATCATTCCTGCTATTTCTTTTATAGTAGGTTTCTTTTTTTGTTTTGGTATCATATTTTACTTGACATCCTCATTTTTTAGTAGTATACTATAAGTAGCACTTAACACATGTGTAAGTATACTATAAGTATTACTAGTTCAACTCTCTTATAACATTAACATTCATTTCCATAGCTTCAGATACAAAATCAATCTCAGCCTGTGCATAATGCATACTCTTTACATGTATATGCTCTTCGTTACCAGGCTCAAAATCAAATTCAATCCACTCATCTGTTTTTTTATCTAATTTCTGGAGTTTTCCAGTCATTACCATTTCAAATAACATTCTTCTAGGTATTTTCATAATTTTTAATATACAACCCATTTTTCAAAAATGCAACTAGAATGTATGTACGTCTTATATATAGTAATAGCCCCAAGCCTTTGACTTGGCTTGACTTGGCTTTTAGTTGAGTTTAGTCAATTACTTTAACTAAAATGGAGGGTTAACTATGTTAATCATTAAGTATGTGAATTACGAATCACAAGGTAGTAGTGAGAAAACTACTAAGTTAGACAAAGGTTCTGTGCAAGCGGGAGACTTTGTGCAATTGAAAAAGAGTTTTGCAGAAGCAAACGATCAAGAGCAAGCAGAAGTATCTGCATTGTTAAAAGAAGGTTATGAACTAAGTCCTGTTCAGAGAGAGAGTATGAAAAAGCAGAATAGATATGCAGTTCGTAGCAAGGAAACTAACGAGGAAGCTTCTTGGAATGACGAGTAATAGATAGAGGGACTTTGTTCCCTCTTTCTTACTATTACTTAATACCCTACAATAGGGGCGAATGTGTTAAAACTTAAAACTTAGAGAGGAGTTGGTCGTGAGTAACTTAGAAACTTGTAGTAAGCCTGACCTAGTTCATCAGCTTACATTAGTCTTTACTTGTAACAATAGAAGTGTCTTAGATAGTAATGTTCAACAAGTATTAGATGAATCTACAAAAGAAGAACTAATAGCATACAGACGACTTGG
>TARA_R100000654_G_scaffold2414_5_pt1 | contig 11901 bp, 7 predicted proteins | sample TARA_R100000654 | Tara Oceans TARA_R100000654 (sample SAMEA2622473) | marine metagenome | biome: marine biome (ENVO:00000447); feature: surface water layer (ENVO:00002042); material: "saline water (ENVO:00002010), including plankton (ENVO:xxxxxxxx)" | depth 5 m
TTCAGAGAACTACATCGGCATAACTCGTAGCGGTGCAGCTTCTGGTGCAGGGGCTATTATAGATACGCAAGGTGCAATAGCCGATAACCTCTCAGGGCTGACAGCAGGGCAAAGCTACTTTGTTCAGACAGATGGCACACTAGGCACAACAGCGGGTAGTCCTAGCGTTTTTGCAGGGACGGCTGTATCGGCAACTAAACTTATCGTGAAAGGGTAACTATGTTAAGACGTATAGGGGCTGAAGAACTTGGTGAGTTTAAAGCGGTAGCCAGTGGCACATTGCCATGCGGTAAGCCAGTGGTGGTTAATGCTGATGGGACTGTGAGTGTTGTTTCTGAGACAACCGCTGCAGGAGGAACCCCTGTAGCATTTGATTCTGGAACAATTCGTTATACTTCAGTTGCTTATGATAGCGCAAATGAAAAAATTGTTATAGTTTATGAAGATTCTAGTAATAGTGAGTATGGCACAGCTATAGTTGGAACTGTAAATCCATCCGATAATTCTATTTCTTTTGGAACTGCTGTAGTTTTTGAAAGTGCAGATATGGACAACACAGCAATAGCTTATGATGCTAACGCTGGGAAGGTCGTTATTGCCTATAGAGATAAAGGTAACTCAAATCAAGGCACAGCAATTGTTGGTACGGTATCTGGAACATCTATATCTTTTGGCACTTCTGCTGTATTTGAAAATGGCAATACTGATTACGTTGATATAGTATATGAAAGCAATGCACAAAAAGTTGTTATATCTTATCAAGATCAAAGTGATAGTGCTAATGGAAAGTCTATAGTTGGCACAGTCAGTGGAACCTCTATAAGTTTTGGCTCTGCACAACAATTTGGAAACGCATTTACTTATAGTGTGGCAAGTACATTTGACAGTACAAATAATAAAGTTGTTGTTTTGTGGCGTGACGTAAATGACTCAAGTAAAGGTAAGGCAAAGGTTGGAACAGTTAGCGGAACTTCAATATCTTTTGCGGGATCAGAAGTTACTTTTGAGTCAGGTGCAGCAGATGAAATATCAACAGATTTTGACACAAGTTCTGGCAAGGTTATTGTAGCGTTTCATGATCCTGACAATTCAAACAAGGGAACTGCTATAGTTGGAACGGTAAGCGGAAATGATATAAGTTTTGGTGATGCAGTTATTTTTAATGACGCTAGTACTACATTTACCACGACAACTTACAACCCTGCTGCAAACAAAACTTTTATAGCTTTTAAGGATGCAGGTAATTCAAATTATTTAACAGCAATAGTTGGTACAGTAAGTGGTACATCTATAAGTTTTGGATCAGAAACTGTTTTAGATCAAGTTAATGGACTAGAACTTGGTTCTGCTTATGATTCTAGTCAAGATAGGATTGTTGTTTCTTATAGAAATTCAACAGACAGTGAAGGTAGCTCTGTTGTGTTTAGGACAGGTTCTGCAAACCTCACCTCAGAAAACTACATTGGTATGTTGAGGGGCGTGGTTAATGCAACCTCACTTACACAAACTATCGGTTCAGCAGTTACATTTGAAGATGCTGATACAAAATATACCGTTGCAACTTTTGATAGTGTTAATAACAAAGTTATAATTGCTTATAGGGACAATGGAAACGGTGGCTATCTAACGGCTATAGTTGGTACTGTAAGTGGTACATCTATTTCGTTTGGAACACCTGTTGTGGCTGCATCAAACAGTTCTCAATATTTAGGGATAGCTTTTAATGCTAACGCAGGTAAATGTGTAATTTCTTATAGAAACGCATCTACTCAAAAAGGGTTAGCCATTGTAGGTACAGTAAGCGGTACGTCTATTAGCTTTGGCACTGCTGCAATTTTTAATAATGCTGATACAGAGTATACAGTAGCAGCATATGATGCAGCTAGTCAGAATGTAGTTATAGCTTATAAAGATCAAGGTAACTCTAGCTATGGTACGGCTATCGTTGCTGTTATAAGTGGTACATCTGTTTCTTTCGGGTCTGAAGTTGTTTTTCAAAGCACAAACAGTAACCCCCGCAGCATTGTGTATGATAGTGGTAGCTCTAAAGTAATTATTGGTTATAGAAAATACGACAGTTGGATGAGAGGTTTTGGAGTTGTAGGTACAGTAAGTGGAAATAGTATATCTTTTGGAACTCCTGTTCGATTTGATACACACAATACGTCAGGTTATGACATAGAATACATTAGTCTTACATATGATTCTAATGCAAATAAAACTCTTTTTGCTTACAGAGGCAATTCACAAAATGGACAAATAAATGTTGCTACAGTCAGTGGGACATCTATAAGTTTTGGAACGGTTGTGACTTTTCACGCAGCAAACACGCAAGAAATTTTAAGTTTTTATGATCCTGACGCACAACTACATGGGATTGCTTATGAAGATGTAGCAAATACACCTGATTTTGAATATGTAACTGCAACAATTAGCGGAACTTCAGCAACAATATCATCACCTACAGCCATTAGCTCTAACATTGGCAGTTCACAAATGACTATGGGTGCAACATATGACACTAATGCTAATAAAGGAGTGTTAGCTTATCAAATTCTTTCACCAGATTCTCGTGGAACTGCAAGAGTTATTCAAAATGCCTCTACAACTATAACCAGAGCCGAGGTAGCAAACAGTGGTAATGCATCAATAGACATTATAGGCTCTGTATCAGACAATCAGGTGAACCTCACCGCAGGGCAACAATACTTTGTACAAACAGATGGAACGATAAGCACAACAGCGGGTAGCCCAAGTGTACTGGCAGGGACTGCTATCTCTGCAACCGAACTCGTAGTAAAAACGTAGGTGATGAATGCCACTACAAAAACTCCAGTTTCAACCAGGGATAAACAGGGAGACAACATCATATTCAAATGAGGGTGGTTGGTTTGACTGTGATAAAGTTAGATTTAGACAGGGTTTTCCAGAAAAAATAGGTGGTTGGTCTAAGATTGGTTCTACCTCTTTTTTGGGAACATGTCGTGCGTTGCATCCATGGAGAACACTTAGTCTAGATGGATACTTAGGAGTAGGCACTCACCTCAAATACTACGCCGAATACGGTCAGGGTTACTATGACATAACACCCATACGATCTACTACCAGTGCCGGAGATGTAACTTTTTCTGCATCAAACGGTTCTTCAACAATTACAGTGTCTGATCCAAGCCATGGTGCCGTTGTAAATGATTTTGTAACTTTTAGTGGTGCCGTTAGTTTAGGTGGGAACATAACTGCTGCTGTTTTAAATCAAGAGTATCAGATTATTAGTATAACGGATTCGTCTACCTATACTGTTCAAGCAAGAGCCGCAGGAACAACGAGCAGTATAACTGTAAATGGGCAGTATTCCCCAACTCCAGTCGTAGCAAACGCATCGGATAGTGGAAACGGTGGGAGTTCTGTTATTGGCACCTATCAGATAAACGTAGGATTGGATACCAGTGTGCTTGGCACAGGATGGGGTGCGGGATCGTGGGGTCGTGGAACTTGGAACTCAGCTGCGTCCGTTGATCTAATTACAGATACACTGCGTGTGTGGACACACGATAACTTTGGTGAAAATTTACTTATGAACGTGATGAACGGGGGCATATATTACTGGCAACCATCTGGAGGTCTTTCAAACAATCGAGCAGTTGCGATAAGTTCTCTTGCAGGTGCCAATCAAGCTCCTACCATCGCAACTAAAGTAATTGTATCAGATGTAGACAGGCATGTAATAGCTTTCGGGTGTGATCCGGCAACAAATATAGGGACACAAGACCCGTTGTTAATACGTTTTTCAGATCAAGAAAATGTTACAGACTGGAACTCAACGGCTGACAATAGCGCAGGTAGTTTGAGTATAGGGTCAGGCTCTAAGATAGTAACTGCTATTGAAACTAGACAACAGATACTTGTCTTTACAGACATTTCATTACACGCACTACAGTATGTTGGACCTCCGTTTACATTTGGTATCAACATGATCTCAGACAACATTACAATACGCGGTCCTTCGACTGTAGCTGCGGTGCAAGATACAGTGTATTGGATGGGTAAAAGCGAGTTTTATGTCTACAACGGTGGCGTTCAAACTCTTCCGTGTTCTGTAAAAGATTATGTGTTTTCTGACTTCAATGCTGCACAAGCAGAAAAAACTTTTGCTGCTGTAAACTCAGCTTTTTCTGAGGTTTGGTGGTTTTATCCATCGTCTAGCTCTGACAACAATGATCGTTACGTTGTATACAACTATCTACAGGGTATTTGGTATTATGGCACAATGGTGCGAACTGCGTGGATTGATCGAGGCGTAGAGGAAAACCCAATAGCAGCGGGTAGAGATGGCTATTTGTATAACCATGAGGTGGGTTTTGATGATGGCAGCACGACCCCTGCATCAGCTATAAGTGCGTTTATTGAATCAAGTCAGTTTGACCTTGGAGAGGGGGACAGCTTTTCTTTTGTCAGAAGGTTAATACCTGACCTTACATTCAGATCATCTACGTCTCTACCGCCAACTGCAAACTTTACGTTGAAAGCTAGAAACTTCCCTGGAGGAAACTACTTACAAACAAATGCTAAAGCTGTAGAAAGAACAGCATCGGTTCCTGTAGAACAATTTACACAAGATGCACATGTACGCTTGAGAGGTAGATCAGTAGCGGTTAAGGTAGATAGTAGCACTACAGGTGTGGGTTGGAGGCTTGGTTCTCCTCGAATAGATATTCGCAGCGACGGAAGAAGGTAATGTCACGAAACCTTGCAATACCATATTTTCCAAATGCTCCAAGAGAGTACAATCAGCAGTATATAGCTGAAGTTGTACGTGCATTTTCAGTTTATGTTCAACAGGTACAAAACCCCGGTGAAGGGAGAAATACATTCGGTGTATTTACAAACTTGCAAACAGACAATTTTGCTTTAGAAACTGGGGCTATCTTTAACCATGGTGGTTATGTTAAGATAACAGAAATAAATATACCACATGCTCGTGGATCAGCAGGGACTGGGGCTGTTGGTTCGGTAACGGTAACAACTACATAGGTGCAACATGTCTGACGAAACAGTAATTACAATGCCAGATGGTGGGCGATGGAGACCTGCTACATCTGTTGATACTATTCAGTGTCACAACTGCGATAACCTAGTAGACACACCAGAAGAAATAGCTTCGTACCCTGACGGCAAATGCCCAGATTGCGGTGAGTCTTGGACAGACGATACTAAAAAACACACCGCGATTACAGTGACGATGCCGCAAGCTATGGACGGAGGCACCCTATGATTCAGTTTCTTGCACCTTTTCTTGCTCCTACATTAAGTACAGCTTTAGCGGGAAGCAGTGTGCCTTTTCTCGCAAAACTTGGGACTACACTTGTTGGAAACCCAATGCTTAGTTCGGCTGTAACATCGGGGATAGGTTCTTTGTTAGCAGGAGATGATTTTGGGGACGCTTTAAAAAATGCCGCGATAGGTGGCGTAGGTGGTGCTCTTGGTTTAGGGGGGACAGGAGCAGGGATGACAGCAGATGCTACAAAAACCGCCGCACTACAAGACACAATGAAAGAAAAAGGTATTGGTTCTCTTTTAAATAGTTTAACTGGAAAAGAGGGAATACTATCTCCAGGTAATTTGTTGTTGTTGAGTGCGTTTGCACCAAGACCCAAGAACCCACCAAAACGAAAACCATATATGGGTGGAGGATACTATGGCCCTGGCGGTAGATACGTTCCGGCGAGTAGGGTTTTTGGTGCCGTTGAGGGGGGTCGCATAGAGGGTCCAGGGACTCCGACAAGTGATTCAATCCCTGCAATGATTTATCAAGATGGAAAACCTGTACAAGAGGCTGCACTTTCTACACAAGAAGTAGTACTGTCACATAAAGATCTTGCAGCGATGGACCCTAATGGAGATTATGAACGTGCTTCTGAGATCATTGGCAATGCTAAGAATGGCAACCGTGCTAAAGCAGCGGCTGAAATGTATTTAAAAATGCAAAGGGCATAACACATGGGAAAAGGTAGCGGCGGAGAGCAAATCCAACGAGTTATTCGGGAGTTACCCGAAGAAGCAAAACCATTTCTTTATGGCTTTGGAGATAAATTCATAGAAGACCCCGACACAGGGGAGATGGTTGAAAACCAAGATTACATCCAAGGTCTTTTGCCAAGATCGCAAGAACTATTTACAGGGGAAATGCCAGAGTATGAGGTTGCAGGGTTTAGTCCTATGCAAGAACAAGCATTTGCTTTGGCTCAAGAGGGCATTGGTGCATACAAGCCATTTTTAGAACGTGGAGACAAAGCTCTTGGTACAGGCATACAAACTGTAGAGGACGCGATTAATGCATCCAAAGCTTTAGCGGATCAGATTTCAGGGCAAACTGACAGAGGGCAAACTGAACTTAGACAAGCTGCAAGAGATGTGCAGGCCGCAGGTGATCGGGGTGAAGCTGCCGGATTACGAGGTGAATCCGTTGCACAAAGAGCGGCTCGGGAACTTCGTGATGTCACTGCCATGGCAAGACCTTTTCAAGAAGAGGGGTTGGCATCCATACGACAAGGTCGTGAGTTTCTTGGTGGTGCAGCACAAAGATACGATCCGATGTCTGCTCAAGGTTTTTATGATCCTTTTACACAGCAAGTTCTTGATGCAACTCTTGCCGATCTTGATCGAGCAAGAAGTGATGAAGTTATAGCTATGAAGAAAAATTTAGAAACAAGAGCTTTGCAGCAAGGTGCGTTTAGTGGAGACAGAAGATTTGATACTGTAGATGCTGCCACTGGTAAAATAGATGATAGATACGCACGAGAAAAAGCACGTATAGCTTCACAGCTTCGCAGCCAAGCGTATCAAACAGCACAACAACAAGCACAACAAGTGTTTGAGCAGCAGCAACAACGTCAAATGGGTGTTGGTCAGTTGTTCGGGCAACTCGGAACTCAGACCGGGGGACTTGGAACAGACATCGGTCAGTTGGGTTTACAAGCCGCACGGGGTGCAGGAGAGATTGGACTGTCTGGAACTGGTCAAGCGATGCAAGGTGCAGGGATGGCAATGCAGGGCGCACAAGGTGCGGGTCAACTCGCAGGTCAGGCAGCGGATCTTGGTCTCCAAGGGATCACTACTGGACTGGGTGCACAACAACAAATTTCAGGAATGGGTCAGGGACTTGGTTCTCTTGGTATGCAGTCTGCTCAGATGGGCGGCATGGCACAGCAGATGAATCAGTCAGATGTTAACTTACTATCACAACTTGGTGCACAACAGCAGCAGCAACAGCAAGCTCAAATGGATGCAACCAGAGCGAACGCAATGTTGCCTTATCAACAAGTTGGTTTCTTTTCAGATGTATTGCAAGGTGCTCCGATTGGCACCGCGCAAACAACGGTGTCCCCTGGGCCGTCTCCGTTTCAACAAGCCACGGGGGCGGCATTGGCTTATAGCGGACTTCAGAACTCGGGAGTATTCTCATGAGCGTAATGAACCGCAAGCTGTTTAACCGTGGTGCAAGAGACGAGCTTCGTAGAAAAGGCGGCATCATGGCATCGTCTGAACCGATGATGCAAGCTGCTGGATATGAAAACGGTGGTCAAATAACTAGAGAAGATATTCTTAGGTTTCTAGCTCAAGGACCAGTTTTCCGTAATCCAAGCAACGCAAGAAAAACAATCGATACATTATTATACCCTGCTAGATATAGTGGACAAGACCAATCTGGTTATACATACAACCGACCTCCTTATATCGACTCACCCATGACAGTTAGCACTAAGGGTCCAAGCGGGGTTATATCGCAAAGCAGACCAGAAAAGTATTACAGAGGTTTAGTTCGAGACGGGGTGCAAGAGGGAAGTCAGTTATCTAGTCTCTTGGGATCACCAGACCCAGGAGAGGTTGGTTCTTTAACTGGAAGATTTGGCAGACCACTATCAGAAATAGTTGATGCTACAGCATATTCATCTTTGTTTGGTGACAGAGGAAGTGTAGCACGAGACTTGTCTCTAAGAGCCGCCAAGTTTTTAGAGAGTGACACGTCAGTTCCTAGAGAACAGATATATGGTGCAAACCCTCAAGTTACTGGTTCAGACACAGCGTTTGAAACGATATCAACTGAACCTCCTTCATATTTATATGTAAACATTCCGGGTGTTACACCTGATCCAGTATTAATGACTGAGCGAGACTTTGAGCGTTTTGAAAACCTATACCCTGATGCAACTCAAGCAACAGACACAACTGTCATAGATGTAGAGTCATTACCTAGTCAGGTGGACATAAGCACTCTGTCGATAGTTACGTCATTAGATCCTGTTGGTTTAAGTCGAAAACAAGCTATTGAAAAAACCAGTCAAAAACAAGAAGCCATTGATACAGGTATTATTCCAGAGGTAAACATTGCTAAGTCCTCTAAAGATCAAGCTGAAATTGAACGTTTAACTGAGGAAGCAGCGGACGCTGAAAAGAAAGCAGCCGCTCTTGAAACTGAACTTGCAATTGATTCGTCAACTCCTGAATCTGTGGCGTTAGCTGAAAGACGGCAGATGTTAGGATTTCCTGAAATTTCTCCTAGTGTTAGAGACGATGCGTTTGTTGCCGGATTGGACGAAAATTTTCCTGTTGGAGACAGAGCAGACGCACCAGAAAAACCCAAGTTTCCAACCTTGGATCAGTTCATAGAAGTTCAGGGCGGCAAGGACAAACGGGAAACATTTCAAAAAAATGCTGATGAACTATTAGATGACGCAACAAAAGACTTGGGAGGTGCCAAAACAGGTGATGCATTTGACGATGTCTTTGACAAGTATGTGTCTAGGTTCTCTGAAATCTTAGGTGATGACGAGGAAGAAAAGAAAAAGAACACAGGGTTTGCATTGGCAATGTACGGTGCAACCTACGCCGCTACTGGGGACGCCGGACAAGCGGCTATGACTATGATTGAAACACTTCGTGGTGATGCAGCAACCCGTCAAGAGCGCAAAGACAAAATTAAGATGTTGGCGTTGCAAGCTGCAACAGACAAAGAAGCAAGAGACGATGCTTTACAAGCAAAGTTAGCTGACGAAAAACGATCCGAAGACCGTCAACTTAGAATCTATGAGGCAAAGATAAAAATCAAAGAAAAGTATGACGATCCAACTGGGTATTTAGATACTGATCTTGGCAAATATGTTTCAGGAATCTACTCAGACGTTTTGACGGATGACACTTTAAACGAGGATGAAAAAGGCGAGGCGTTTATAGGAAGAGTCGGGGAAGCAAACGCAAACACGTTTTACAATAGATTAGGTATTCCACGGCTTGGAGTAAAACAGGGTGGTGGAAAAGGATCAGACTGGTTCAACCAATAAGGGTCACGACACATGGTCACGCTTAACGAACTTCGTAGTCGCGCCATCGAAGCATATGAAGCAGGGGATGTGGAACGTGCGGAGCGTCTAAAAGAAGAATACAAAAACAAAGAAGAGTTTGAAACTTTAAGAACTCAAGCTATTGATGCGTTTGAAGCAGGGGATGTAGAGCTTGCAGAAAGTTTTAAATCTCAAGCAAAACAAAAAATACAACCCTACAAAGAATCACAGTTCACAGATGTAGGTCGAGGTATAACCGCTGCTCCTGTAACTTTGGCACAAGGTATTACAGAGTTTGGAACCGCCGGATTTGATGCTGCCTTTGGTACAAACTACTCTCGTCCTGTTACTGAAGCTTTCGAAAACTTTAAAAAAGAATACAACCTCAACCCTACAACAACTGCGGGTAATGTCACCGAAGAGCTAGTAGGATTTGGTCTTGGTTTCATTCCAATAATAGGGTGGCTTGGTCGGGCAAACAAAGTAGCACAAGGTTCAAAGATCGTAACTGCTCCTGCAAAGAGTAAGTTCTTTAGGTCCGCAGAGAAGTTTGGTGGATCTAAGGTTGGCAAATCCATGTTGAAAAACCGTACCCGTTTGATAGGAACCACGGCTCTTGCAACTGGTGGCTTTGAGGCAGTGTTCAGTCCTGACGGAAGAGCTACGATCTCTGATTCGTTTGATATATTACCCGATCCTTTTGACGCGGCTCTTGAGACTGAACGCACAGAGAATCTATCAGGTGCCGATCTAGGTCTTGCTCGTTTAAGAAATAGTTTGCGTAGAGGCGTAGAGGGAGGACTGGCAAGTCTTACCTTTGATGTTGGGCTACCTGTTGTTGGTGCAGCGGCACGAGCGGCGGGAACTTTACCGGGTGTTTCTCCTGTAACTTCTTCCTTGGCTCGTGCATCTTCGACTGTATTCAATGCAGGAGGAGAACTAATTAGCCGTATCCCTGGTGCCAAGACATCAAAAGAAACCTTTGACGCATGGTTCAAACCTGGCGGTGTGGCAAACGGAGAACTAATTGAAGAGGTTCTTGATGTTAAAGCAGTGGGTGATACTGCACAAAGGGAAGCATTGAAACTATACAATGATTTTGAAAAGGCCACTGGTCAGTTTATGTCGGTGGTAAAACTTCCAAAGAAAACAAAGAAAGCTCGTGAGCGAATTAAACAACAACTGTACAAGTTTCTGACCACAGGTGATGATACTGCGCTTGATGGGTTAAACGACCAAGCTAAAAAAGCAGCAGATAGAATGTTAAAACTTGATCTTGAGTATCAAGATAAAATTCTTTTGGAATTAGAACAACGTTTGGCTAGTGGGACTGGTAATCCTAAGATGATAGCGGACGCAATAAAAGAAATAGAAGCTCATAAAAAATCTGTAGGCGGTTACATCCGTCGCCGTTATGCCATGTATGACGACGCAGAAAACTATTACAAAGGCTTGGTTATAGGCACCCCAGAGTACAACGCTGCTTTGAAAGAAATGAAAAATTATGTTCGTTTTCAAAAGCCAGGTAACGAAGAATATGCAGATTTGTTTGGTGGCAGAGATCTCCCTGACTTTGTATCTGATGCGGACTTGGATGAGTTTGCAGAAAGAAAACTACTACGGTATTTAGATCTTGATGTTTCTGATGGAAAACTTACTCCGCAACAAGCTTTACGTGAAAAACAAAAAGCTTTAGCCGCTGAAGGGTCTCAAGTTGTTTTACCAGGTCGGGCTGTAAGTATAACAGACAATATGTTTATCAAACGTGTTGAGGAACTAAAGCAACTTCCGTCAACTAGAGAACTCATGGGTGAGGTTGTTGATCCTGCAAAGGCATACTTTAAAACTATTTCAGATATGTCCACAACATTAGCGGGTCTAAATTTTTATCGTGGTGTAGCAAATACCTTTGGACAAAACATTGAAAATGCTCTTAGCAACATTGCTAAAGGTGAACGACCACTAGTTGTTCGAAGTGCTTACGATAGACCAGAAGCTATTTCAGGAGAACAAATATTACGAGATGAAGATTATTTACGGAGTCTTGGATACGAGCAGCTTGAGGCAGCAGATCAACCCACAATTTTCTTTGGACCTTATGCAGATCTTACGGGTATGTTTGTTACACCAGAAGTTAAACAAGCTCTAACTACTCCTGCTCGACTAGGACTTGATGAGTTGGGACAAGCAGTAGCAGTGGGTGCGCTTCTTAAAGGTCAAGCTCAACGTATGACCATTGTTCCCAATCTAATATCTCAAATCAGAAACATCACAGGTAACGGTATCGCCCTCGCACAAAACGGGAACCTTGCCCGTAACTCTGACTTTGTTGATACGTTTCGTTTGATTGCTGCAAATACTGATACATTAGATGATGAAGGTTTAAAGAAACTAAGCCGTGAACTTGGTGCGTTGGGCGTCATGGACACTAGCCTTGTAACCAGTGCCTTGAGAGATTTCCGTGATATGGCAAAGGATTTTAAAGTTGCCGGAAAGTTACAGTCTTTTGCGGACGATGCTTCGTACAAACTCATTCCTTTTATGCAGCAACTTGAGAACCTGT
>TARA_R100000654_G_scaffold4025_2_pt1 | contig 11892 bp, 10 predicted proteins | sample TARA_R100000654 | Tara Oceans TARA_R100000654 (sample SAMEA2622473) | marine metagenome | biome: marine biome (ENVO:00000447); feature: surface water layer (ENVO:00002042); material: "saline water (ENVO:00002010), including plankton (ENVO:xxxxxxxx)" | depth 5 m
CGGCAACCCCTCGCGCAATGGCGACGCTATTTCGATGAGTGGATTGCCGATCCCGATCCTCAACGGCTTTTACACAGCTGTATTTTTTTCGACCTGGATGCTGTGTATGGTGAAGAATATTTAGTGGAAAACCTGCAAGATATGATTGCAACCAAAGCGCGTTATAATCCACGCTTTTTGGGTGCAATGGCCCGTAATGCCTCGAATCGAAGACCACCTTTGGGTTTCTTTCGTACCTTTGTGATGGAAACCGATGGTCGTCAGCACAAGGTGATTAATATAAAGGGGCGAGGTTTGGCTCCTATAACGGATGTGATTCGTGTGCATGCGTTAGCGGTTGGTTCGAAAGCTCAGAACAGCGCTGAACGTTTGCGGGATATTGAGCATGCAAACATTTTACCTGTTGGCCAGGTCGATAAACTGCAGTATGCGCTGGAGTTTATTGCTTTAGTACGCATGCGTCATCAAGCGTTTGAACTACGAAATGATCAGGCGATAGACAATGCTATTGAACCAGAAAATATTGACACAGCAGAGCGTCACAATTTGAAAGAGGCTTTCCAGGTGGTCAATAATGCACAGAATTTTCTTCCTTATCGTTACCCATACTCGGCATAGTGAATGTTTAAAAAACGATCGCAACAGAGTGTGATTGATGAGTGGCAGCGTTATCAAGCGCAGCAGGCGAAAGCTTGTACGAATCCTACACTACAACGCTTTTATCAAATGCCGTTGATGGACCCGGAGGTGCCGCTTTCAGAAGTGTCGTTTGTGGCTCTGGATTTTGAAACTACCGGATTAGACCCAAGGGAAAACGAAATAGTCAGCTTCGGTCTAGTGCCTTTCACCTTACGAAGTATTCGACCATCAGATGGTTATTATCAGGTGGTGAAGCCGAAGTGTATCTTGTCTGAAGAGTCTATTGCCTTTCATCGTATTACTCACTCTCAGGTAGCTTCTGCACCGCCGTTGGAAAGGGTGCTAGATGAACTGCTGGGACGATTGAGTGGTTGTATAGTGGTTGTTCATTACCAACACATAGAGCGGCCTTTTCTGGACTTGGCCTGCCGAAAATTATGGGGCGAGCATTGTTTGTTCCCATTAATTGATACGATGGCAATCGAAGCGCGTTGGGAACGCAGAGGTTGGAAACACCAGTTGAAAGAAGCGTTGGGCTTACAACCGGTGTCGATTCGACTCGATAATAGCCGCCAGCGGTATGGTTTGCCAACTTATTCAGCTCACCATGCCAAGGTAGATGCCATGGCCACGGCTGAGCTGTTTTTAGCTCAGGTGGCCAGGCATTACTCTCCCACAACGGCAATTGGTCAATTGTGGGAGTGAATGGGTCAGGCTACCTGGGCTCGGTCATTAAGCCGCGAACAATGGCATAACAACCTACCAGTAGCACGATTGTGAAAGGAAGACCTGCAGAGATGGCTGCCGCTTGCAGAGCAGCGAGTCCCCCCCCCAGCAGCAAGGCGACAGCGATAGCGCCTTCGATAACGCCCCAGAATACACGCTGTGGTTTAGGTGCGTCGATTTTGCCACCGGCGGTAATGGTATCGATAACCAAAGAGCCGGAGTCTGAAGAAGTGATAAAGAACACAATGACCAGGATTATGCCAATAAACGACGTGATCTCTGCAAGAGGAAGCTGTTCCAGCATCACAAAAAGTTTTAGTGGCAGATCTGCTGACACTACACCTTCAAAGCCAGATTGCAGTTGCGTGATCGCATTTGTGCCGAATGCGGTCATCCAGAAAACCGAGACGATAGATGGAATCAATAGCACCGAGGTTAAAAAGTCGCGTACTGTACGACCACGACTCACTCGGGCAATAAACATGCCCACAAAAGGCGACCAGCTGATCCACCATGCCCAGTAGAATGTCGTCCAGCCTTGGCTGAAGTTAGCGTCTTCTCGACCAAAGGGATTCGATAATGCAGGAAGTTCAGTTAAATAGCTGCTTAAGTTAGAAAAAAAGTTTGAAAAAATAAGCAAGGTGGGACCAACAAAAACCACAAACATGAGCAGTACAAATGCCAGTACCATGTTAATTTCTGATAGCCGTTTTACACCTTTGTCGACACCGGCCAAAATTGAAACAATAGCGACTGCGGTGATGGCTGCGATTAGTAGAACCAGCACTACGTTTCCATCGCCTATGCCAAACAGATAATCTAACCCCGAAGCCGCTTGTTGCGCGCCAAGCCCCAATGAGGTTGCCAGACCGAAGAGTGTGGCAAACACCGCCAAAATATCGATAAGGTGACCAGGCCAGCCCCAAATTCTCTCTCCCAATATAGGGTAGAAGATAGAACGTACCGTGAGTGGTAAGCCTTTATTGAATGAAAAAATCGCCAGTGATAGCGCCACAATGGCATAAATAGCCCATGGATGCAGACCCCAGTGAAAAATAGTGGCGGCCATACCCAACTGCCGAGCAGCCTCAGGGTCGCCGGCTGCACCACCGAGTGGTGCCCAATCGGTTCTCAGACCATCAGCGCCCACGCTGGTACCGCCAAAAGCGCTGTTATAGTGAGATAGCGGTTCCGATACGCCGTAGAACACTAGTCCAATACCCATGCCAGCTGCAAACAGCATAGAAAACCAGGAAAGCCGAGAAAAGTCTGGTTTGGCTTCAACCCCGCCGATGCGAATACTACCCAGTGGTGAAATAATCAAGCCCAGACATAAAACTACGAATATATTGGCAGACAACAGGAAAAACCATGTCATGTTGGTATTGATCCAGTTTTTACTGGCCTCAAAGATCGTAGTGGATTGTTCTGGTAAGGCCAGTGATAGGAACACAAAAGCCAACACAACAATTGCCGAGAAGATAAAAACGACACCATGAAGATCAACAGTGATTCCGAAATGTTTGGCTCGGTAGTTATCTTGTCCAATCTGATAATCGGTATCTATTAAATTGGTTGCGCCATTGGGTGCGCGTACACCTGCTGATTGAGGTTCAGCGGAGTTATCGGATTGACTACTCACGTTGCTATCCTTTTATTAAAGAGTTTTTTGTATAAGTGTAAGCACACTATAAGAATTCAGCACCGCCTGCTGGCGATGCTGATCTAAGACGTTCGCGCTTAGAAGTAATAGCCAAAATTGATCAGGAAACGAGTCTGCCACTCGTCGTCGGCATTGGCTCCGAGGCGATCGCCAAAGGCTGCATCACCACCGACAAACTCATTGCCGTTTGAAAAGCCCACTTCGTTGTAAATGTACCAACCACCTCGAGCTAGAGCCACACCGGCAACGATCATTTCACTGTCATTGAATCCACCCTTATCTTTCACGATGGAACTGTATTCCAGATAAGGTAGCACGTAGTCCAGCCAAGAAATGTTATCGGTAGGTTGGTAATAGCTTAGAGAAACTGCAGGTATCCACCCTTTGGCAGCCGCTGTACTTGGGAAGTCATAGGCACCAAATTGCACCAGATCATCTGTACCCAGTGCCTGGCCAACATCGACATCAAATTCGTAGCGTGTTAGTTGTGTAGCTAGCTTAAGGTTACCCCATTGATTAACCATATGAACCGAGGCGGCGTAGTGGTCACCGTCGGATTGTTCCCCGCGGCTTTTCAGTTCACCTGCTTGAAGCGAGAAACCTAGGTCAGTTGAGCTGTCATCACTACTGTTGAATGAATATATACCCCGAACATTGATTTGATTGCGTTCTTCATAACCACCACCAGACTCATCAACGACATCATAGGAGTAGCGGGCGCTATCACGACTGGCACCAGCATAATGTCCTTCATCACTGGAGTAATAGGCCACATCCCACGCCCATTTACCAAGTTGCGTACTGTATTTAATCCCCAAGTCCATATCATCCGACAGGCCAAGATAGTAGTGTTGGTCGAACAACCAGGCCTGTGAGACACCATATGCACCTGGACCAAAAGGTGCGCGATTGACGCCCAGCTGAATCTGACTATTGTCATCAGGGCTGTAACCCACCCAACCAGTATGTAAGAAATTATAGCCATCGTACCAACGGTACTCGATTTTCGCTGAGTAAGGTCCGTTGTTATAATCTAAGTTTACACGCAGGGTATCCAGACCAACATTACCATCATCTTCCCAGGCCCGACCCGGTGCGCCGCTATCGTTTGCTTGGTAATCACCTACTGTGTACATGGCTCGAATAGCACCGCCTACTGTCCAGTTGCCAATCTTAATTGGCGCGTCAGCTTCGTTGAGCTTCGCATTGGTTTCCGCCAAATCTTTATTTTCGGTTTGAATGCTTTCAAGTTCAGCATTGACCAAATTTAATTCCGCTTCAAGCTGTTGAATACGCTCTTTGAGTTCTGCCTCACTAGCAGCAAAAGCAGATCCTGATGTGAGAAGCAGAAGACTCAAAAAGGGGACATGAGCCCATTTTTTTAGTGACGATTGTGAATTTAATTCTTGTCGTACAAGGTTACGGTGATTGAGTATGGTCATTTATCGAATCTTATCTGTTGGCTAATGGTTGAGCACAAACTTACTTTGTAAACAGCTGTGTATTGCAGTCAACTCTACAGTAGCGAGCTTGAACTGTGCAAATGGCTGTAGCTTTGAAAGAGCATAATTCTTGCGTCATCATCCGCGCCAAATTAAAGAGTCGCTTTAGCTTTTTATCGTCGGAATCACGTGATGTAGGTTGTTTGAAAAGGGGGCATTCGAAGGACAAAATCTGAGGCAGTCATCGCGTTGTTGCATTTCTTGCTAGGGTTCAGAGGCCGGAGCCTGCCCCATTTATTATTGGAGCAAGGGACTTTCTGAACATGATCAATTATCTAAATAGATAATGTCTTATTGGACAAAGTCTCTTTTAAACCTTAGCTTGGTGTCAAAGCAAAACTAAAGATGGAATTTAATTTTACTTTGATTATCAATGACAGAGCAGGAGATAAAATCATGTATTCAACTATTATGGTACCGGTTGATCTGGAACATGCCGCCACCCTGGAAAAAGCAATCAGAACTGCTGCTGATATTGGTAAGTTATACCAATCTAAAGTCATACTAGTTGGGGTAGTCAGTTCTGCACCGAGCAGCGTTGCTCATAATCCGGAGGAGTTCGCACAGCACCTGGAGCAGTTCACCCAGTCACACACTGAACAATGTGGCTATCCGATGGAATCAAAAGCCGTGACCTGCAATGATCCAGTGGCAGAACTGGATCGGGCGCTTGAAAAAGTCGGTGATGAAGTCGGTGCTGACCTGGTTGTCATGGCATCACATGTTCCGGGTTTCATGAATCATCTGTTCCATGCCAATGCCAGCCATCTGGCGGAGCACGAGCATATTTCGGTATTTATCGTTCGCTGAATAATTACTATCTGCCGCCTTGAATCACCTCAGGTTTCGACGAAACAATGTTAGCCCTGTTTCTCTCCAACTAGCTTTTGAGCGTTGACGAACTTTATAACCCGATTCAACTAAGCCCTGACTCATAAAGTAAATAAATCATTAGCTTATTGGTAATCAAGATTCATCCGAATTGCGATCTATTTCAGCGTCAGAAAGTTCGCGCTCGGCTTGTTTGAGTTACTGTTGAAGCGCTTCAATTTGTTTTGGTAAAGCCTCAACATCTTGAGCAGATGCTTGAAAACTGGTTGTATCCAGCGGAAGCAACAGTTTGAAAAACAGTAAATATTTGATTAGAGGGGAGCATATTTTGCGGGCACATTTATTCCTTACGGACTGATAATTGATGATTTCCACCGACCTTTATTATTAAGCCGCTGATGCGCCTGCGATTGATATGGATTTAAGATCTGACCTAGCATTTATTTGACGATATTCTAAAACTGGTAGGCATTTCTGTTGTTAACGATGGAGATGCTTTTCCTGTAGTAATTTGCTCGCAAGGGCATGGTATCGATGCTTTGATAAGGCGTTTGTTAGCAGCATAAGATGTTGTGATTTGCTTAATCGTGGCCGGCTAAGAAGTGCATGGTCAGATTGCCGGATTAACAGTGATAGCGTCTCTATACCGCCCAATGTCATGGCGCGAATCTCCCAGCCGAGCAGACCGGTTAATGTCATACCAAGCTGATACCCTTCTTGCATCAATTGCAACGTATATTGATAAAGAGGGCGGAGAACCACGGATAATTTTTGCGTATCTCCGGCAAGAAGTTGTGAATCATCAATGCCGGCTGCTTTAAGATAATCTTGCGGTAAGTAAATACGGTTTTTTTCAAGATAATCCTGCTCAATATCCTGATAAAAATTAATTAACTGTAATGCCGTGCATATTGCATCCGATTGCTCAAGCTGTGATTGATTGGGAGAGCCCTCAAGATGTAGAACTAACCGACCTACTGGATTGGCAGAATAATGACAATAATCAAGCACTTCCTCAAAGTTGGCATAACGCGATTTCACAACATCTTGTCGAAAGGCAATCAAGAGATCTTCAAGTAATTGGACCGGTAAAGAAAACAACTGAATAGTGTTCTGTAAAGCAATAAAAATCGGATCGTCACCGGTATATTCCCCGGTTTCAATTAGGCGCAACAGGACACTGTATTCATTCAGCCTGGCGAGACTTTCAGCTTGCGACATATCACCTTCATCAGCAAAATCATCGGCTGAACGGGCAAATGCATAAATTGCAGCAATTGGGCGACGTAACTTTTTGGGCAATAAAATTGATGCCACCGGAAAGTTCTCGTAATGCGATGTCGCCATGTTGAGACAAAAAGCATACGCATTTTCAAGCTCGGATTTACTCCTCATCGCTAAGGTTTTGAATGTGCCGGGGCATTTGTTCTATGGGAGGTAATTCTGTGATTTCATTTTTACTGCTGATGCCCATTTCAGTAAATTTTCGTGCACCCGGTAAGACCTGACGCTCCAGAGAGCCAACCGCGCTATTGAAGTGATTCACACTACTGCCCAGGCTATTTCCGAGTTTACTTAGATGGTTGCCGAAGGTAGAAAGCCTTTTATAAAGCGTTTCTCCTAATTCGCGAATAATTTCAGCATTTTCTGCCAAAGCCTGTTGTTTCCAGCCATAGGAAACGGCTCTTAACAGGGCGATAAAGTTGGTGGGTGTGGCCAGAATAATATTCTGGCTCATGCTGTCTTCCAATAAGGCCGGATCCACTTCCAGTGCAGCGGAGAGGAATTGTTCGCCAGGAATAAATAACACAACAAATTCGGGAGACTGCGAATATTCAGCCCAGTAATTTTTGCGGGACAATTCCTTAATCCGGCCGCGAATGATTTGAGCGTGACGTTTTAATTCAAGTTTTCGGGTCGTATCATCTTTGGCCTGAATGGCGGATAAATAAGCATCCAGAGGTGTTTTGGCATCGACGATAATTTCGCGTTTTTCCGGTAAGCGAACAATCATATCGGGGCGGATACTACCTGTTTCAGTGGCCGTATGTGTCTGCTCGTAAAAGTCACAATGCGCCACCATGCCACTCAGCTCTGCCAAACGTTTTAGAGTCATTTCTCCCCATTGGCCGCGGACTTCCGGGCGGCGCAGTGCCTGTACCAGATTTTGTGTTTCCTGTTGCAACTGTTGTTGACTTAAATTCATTTGAGTTATGGTTGAGGTCAGACTGCCATAAGCTTCCTTGCGATCTTTTTCAATTTCCTGAATCTGCTTGCTGGTCTGCTGCAATGCTTCATTGATTGGTTTAAGCATTTGCTCAATGGCTTTTTCTTTCGATCCCAAATCCGCTTTTGCTTCACTTTGGAAACGTTTCAGATTTTCTTCAGCCAGTCGCAAAAAGCTGGTGTTATTTCGCGTTAATGCTTCATTGGAAAGTTGATTAAAGGTATTGGCTAATTGCTCACGGGTTTGCGATAGAAGCTCATCCATTTGCCGTTTGTTTTTTTGTTCCAGCTGCAATGTCAGATCCAGCTCAGCATTGTTTTTTTCCAGTGTGCGAATTTTGCCACTGCGAATAAACAGACCGATAACAATGCCCAGCAAAATACCAACCAGCAAAACGATCAATAAGTCCTGGTGTTGCAGAAAAAACTCGGGACTTAAATCCATTGTAAAATCTCATGTGGGTGATTAATCAGACAGTCAGCCTGCCAGGATTCCGGGTCATCAGTTTCGGAAATATAGCCATATAAAGCGACGACGGAACGCATTTGGGCATTATGTGCTGCCTGAATATCACGTTCTGCATCGCCGATATAAATACAGTCCACAGGTTTGGCATCCAGCAGTTCACAGGCATGTAACATTGGCGCTGGATGCGGCTTGCTATAGGGTGTGGTATCGGCGCTAACAATGCATGCGGCTGATTCGGTTAATTGCAATGCTTCCATCAGTGGAATTGTCAGGAAGGAAGGTTTATTGGTGACAACTCCCCAACGAATATCATTGGCTGCAAGACTCTCAAGCACTTGTTGCATGCCGATAAATAAAGCGGATTCGCGGGCGATATTTCCTGCATACAGACTTAAAAAGCGTTGTTGCAGAGCCGGATAAACAGGGTCTTCTTTTTCAATGCCAAATCCCAGCTTTAACAAACCAGCACTACCATGGCTGGCCACAGGTCGAATTCGTGCATGATCCAGTGGTTGATGACCCTCTTGCTCTAATAGCGTATTTAACGCATAGCCAAGATCAGGTGCCGTATCGACTAATGTGCCATCCAAATCAAACAGCACAACATTAAAGGGAGAAATAAACATCAGATCCGTCGACAATGAACAAGGTAATTAACATCAACATCTCTGCTGAGTTTATAACGACGGGTCAGTGGATTGTAGCTGATGCCGGTGATGTCATAGACATGCAGACCAGCTTCTCGACAGCAACGGGCCAGTTCTGCCGGGCGAATAAATCGTGCATAATCATGTGTGCCTTTGGGTAGCATTTTAGCAATATATTCGGCACCGACAATGGCTAACAGATAGGCTTTTGGATTGCGATTCAAGGTGGAGAAAAACACATCACCACCCGGTTTTGCCATTGACGCACAGGCATTAATAATCGCCTGTGGGTCGGGCACATGTTCCAGCATTTCCATGCAGGTCACGACATCAAATTCATCCGGATGTTTTTCCGCCATGGCTTCTGCAGTTGTCAGTTCGTATTTGATTTTCAGCCCAGCTTCCAGTGCATGCAGTTTGGCAACATTGAGAGGCATTTCGCCCATATCTATGCCAACAGTTTCTGCACCGCTTTTGACCAGTGCTTCAGTGAGAATACCGCCACCACAACCTACGTCTAGGGCCTTGGCATTTTCCAACCGGGTTCTTTCATTAATAAACGCGAGTCGCAGCGGATTGATTTCATGCAGCGGTTTGGATTGACCTTCCGGATCCCACCAGCTTGATGCCAGTGCATCGAATTTAGCGACTTCAGCTGGATCGACGTTATGTTTTGTCATGAGACAGACCTTATTTTTGTTGCCCATTGTTGAGCTTGAGCAGTGATATGCTGTGTGTTCATCGTGGTCAATTGATGTTGTTTCAACAATTGTTTGCCTGCCACCCAGACATCGGAAACCTTATCGCGTCCAGTGGCATAAACCAATTGTGACGGCAAATCATAAAATGGCTGCGTTTCAATATCACTCAAATCAATAGCAATGATATCGGCGGCTTTACCTATTTCAAGTGAACCGGTGATGGAATCAATGCCCAGTGATTTAGCAGCATTAATGGTGGCCATCTGTAACGCCTGGTATGCAGGCACCACACTGGGATCACCTGCCACACCTTTTGCTAACATCGCGGCCTGATGCATTTCGGCAAACATATCCAGATCGTTATTCGATGCCGCACCATCAGTGCCGATGCTAACATTGACACCACGCTTGATGAGTTCGGCGATTGGTGTGAAACCACTGGCCAATTTTAAATTAGACTCTGGACAATGCGCGATGTGAACACCCGCTTCGGCACACCAGTCCATTTCTTCTTCTGTCAGCTGCGTCATATGTACCGCAATCAAACGTGGTGAAAGCAGTCCTAAATCTCTAAGCCTTGCCAATGGACGTTTGCCATACTGGGCTACACTGTCTGATACCTCAGCAGCGGTCTCATGAATATGCATCTGTATTGGTAAATCCAGTTCTTCGGCATTAATGATGATGGCTTGCAGTGTTTGGTCTGAAACGGTGTACGGGGCATGAGGTGCATAGTTGGTGGTAATACGCGGATGATGTCTATACTTATCATGTAGGGCCTGGCCTTTATGTAAGTACTCATTTACATCTCTTGCCCAGTTTGTTGGAAACTCAATTACGACCATTCCGAGGCTGGCGCGAATACCGCTGCTATCGACTACTCGGGCAGTTGCTTCGGGAAAGAAGTACATATCACTGAAACAGGTGGTACCACCACGGATCATTTCGGCGATAGCCAGAGCAGAGCCGGCTTCTACAAAAGCGTCACCAACAAACTGCTGTTCAGCGGGCCAGATATGGTTATTAAGCCAGGTCATCAGCGGTAAATCATCAGCTAAACCGCGGAATAATGTCATAGCGGTATGGCCATGATTATTAATTAATCCAGGCATCACGCAATGTTCATCCATATCCTGTGTCTGAGTAGCTTGATAAAGCTGTGCCGCCTGAGTTTGCGGTAATAGCGCTACAATATTGCCCTCATTGATGACAACAGAATGATTTTCGAGAATTAGTTGTTCTGCCGTCATCGGCAGACACCAGCGGGCATTAATGATCAGATCGACGTTTTCCATAGCGTCCGATTATAACCGCCAATAGCAGGAGAACACAGTGCAAAGCACCAGTGAAATGATTCGACCCATCAAGTGGCATGACCAACAGCTGCATTTGCTGGATCAGCGTTTACTTCCAACGCAGCAAATCTGGCTAAATTATGAGCATGCAAGTGAGGTCAGTGTTGCCATTCGTGAAATGGTCGTGAGGGGCGCCCCGGCAATTGGCATAACGGCTGCTTATGCCGTGGTTTTAGCCGCCCGGGAGGCTTGGAACAAGGCGGGTGTAAACTGGAAACAGGCAATGTATGAGCCTTTGGCCAAACTGGCAGAATCGCGTCCTACAGCGGTGAATCTGTCTTGGGCAATCGAACAAATGACAGCCATTTATCTAAACTTGCCGGAAACCTATTCTCCAGAAACGGCATTATTGGAAGCAGCTATCCACATTCATCAGCAGGATATTGCGGACAACCAGACCATGGGGAAACTGGGAGCGGATTTGATTGCTGCAGACAGTATGGTCTTAACCCATTGCAATGCTGGTGCACTGGCGACTGGCGGGGTGGGGACAGCATTAGGTGTAATAAGTCAGGGCTATTCAGATGGCAAAATAAAACATGTCTATGTCGATGAAACGCGTCCTTGGTTGCAAGGTGCGCGCTTAACCGCCTGGGAATTAATGCAGGGCAAAATTCCGGCGACTTTGCAGGCAGATGTCACTGCGGCCTCATTAATGGCTTCTGGTAAGATCAATTGGGTTATTGTTGGTGCAGATCGAATTGCTGCCAATGGGGATGTGGCTAATAAAATCGGTACTTACTCATTAGCCGTATTAGCAAAATACCACCAGGTAAAATTTATGGTAGTAGCACCTTTATCAACCATTGATTGGCAAACTGAAACCGGAAAACAAATCGAAATCGAGCAACGCCCATCAAGGGAAGTGACTCATATTGCCAACCAGCAAATTGCGCCGGATGGGGTACAGGTATCGAATCCGGCCTTTGATGTCATACCGGCAGAGCTGATAAACGCTATTGTCACCGAAGCAGGCGTTGTGTTGTCACCCTCAACGACTACAATGAAAAACCTTCATAAGCACAATTAAGGAGCAGGATATGTCACAAACCGCACTGGTCACCGGTAGCAATCGAGGTATCGGGCTTGAGTTATGCCGGCAATTAAAAGAACGTGGCTTTGATGTGATTGCG